>Ga0193740_1000039_pt1 | contig 33952 bp, 45 predicted proteins | sample L2s1metaG_FD_145072 | JGI IMG/M metagenome (GOLD analysis project Ga0193740, IMG submission 145072) | Soil microbial communities from a riparian zone of the East river system, Colorado, United States - L2s1 | ecosystem: Environmental > Terrestrial > Soil > Riparian zone | place: USA: East River... | reverse complement strand
AATAGATAAACTCTGCGGACCGGACGGGACTCGAACCCGCGACCTCCGCCGTGACAGGGCGGCATTCTAACCAACTGAACTACCGATCCAATTATTTTTATTCAAAATATTGGGTAAACATCTGTATTTATAAGAACTTTTCCGAACCCGTCTCGCCTGGGGCGAAATGACTGGCCGGCATTATCACCAACCGAAATCGATCCTTTTCTGTTGGGGCAGCAAAAATAGGAGAGAAAATTATTCAGGCCAAAACAAACTCCTTCCTTCCGAAAAACTTTGGGGAAAAGGTCCTGTAAGACAGCAGATTAACTTATTTTTTTAAATGGTATCACCTTACCGTCTTCAAACAATTGCTTGATGAGAGTAGGCTGGGGACTGATCCTTTCTGTTGGACCCAATAATCTAACCTCTGCCTCTTTTTGTTCCTTGATCCGTACATAGGTTTCATACCGTTCCTGCCTGAACTGTTCTAGTTTTTCCATGATCGAATAATGAGTGAGGATCCCTTTGAACTTTCCATATTTTCCATTCTTTGCCAACTTAAAAAACACGATCAGGTCTTCCATGCTCAACTGGTCTTCATCTGCAACCAGTATCAGGTCACATGCAGTTACAGAAGTTTTTGTTTCCGTCAGTTTCTTGCTTTTAGGCAAAGCAATGGAATAACAGAATTCATTCAGGATGGTCTTGATCAACCGGTGCATTCTCTTCAATCCATATTCATTGACCAGGGCCGGGATTCTTTCCGACAGCGGAATGGAAAGCAAAGCTTCGAAGTTGGCTCCATCAGCTGTTGAATATTGCTGAAGCGCAAGGTTAGCGATCAATTCGTACTCAAGCGAGCGGGTAAATCTTTTCCGGCTTTTCCTCGCTTCGTCAAGTGATATAATGTTATTGTTGTAATTCATTTTTACTCCCTCCTTATCAATCGATGCGATGATCAATTTGTTTCGAATGTTATATTTCGAAACTTTATCTACTTAAATACTTAACTGGCTTTTGCGTAACTGATTCGCATCAACTGCAGTCGCTGGTACAGGTTTCCAATCACAAGCGCTGCGTTATTGTCCGTCAATTCCACCTGGTGCCATTGTTCATTACTGTCCATTACAAATAACTCATCTTTCGGACTTACACATACGGCCCATGCATTGAAAGGTAAACTATGAGGCGTTACTTTTACCTCGATAGCTGAATCGAAGTACAGGAATTCATTTCCTACCAATTCCTTTACTATTTCGATGCATTCATTTAAAATTGTCTTTGTCATTTTGATAGTGTTATTCTGTATGTTGATTTAGATGTTTTAACGGGTCCTTCAATCACTTCTCCGGTTTCAGGATCAACAGCCATTCTTCCCGGCGCAACCTTCTTCAGTTTTTCTTCAACCGCTTTCCGTTGTTCGCACAAAATTTTTATTTGTTCATCCAGTTCTCTCCATTCTCCGTTTGCTGAATAATCATAACTAACCCCTGCTTCACATATTTCCACTCTTGCACCTGAATTGGTTGTTAACCTGCCACGGTGTTTGGTCAGCTCTTCTCTGAGGAATTCAACAAAGCGTTCATCCCTTCTTACATTCCGTAAAAATTCTTCCATGGCTGCCAAAGCTTCTGCCACCTGGAACACGTTGCCTTCCTGCAACACATTACTTACCGATAAATCTGCCAGGTCAGCAATCTGTTTCTTTGTTAATCCTTCACGAATAGAAGGAAGCGTTTCGTTATGCTGCACTAAGTGTTTTGTCATTAATTTGATTTCTTCGGTTAGAAATTAATTGCTGCAACAATGGGTTAGCATCTACTTCGGATTTATTCTTCTGGTATAATTCAACTAACTCTTTTTGTGTTGTGCAATCTTCCACTTTGTTGTACCAGTCACTACCTGGTTTGATGTTAACCCCGATAGCTATCGGGGCTTCACCCTGTTCACACCAGGCTGCTATTATCTCGCCTGTTTTTTCTGACGGAACAAATGCAGCCTTGCCCATGAACAATTGCGTCCTGTCTTTAGAGGCAGTCGCATTATGTTGGATATCTAATTCAAGGTTAATCGTCAATTCATATTCAAATCCTTCACGGGTAATTTCTTTCAGCCCGGATTTTTCAATCCTCACCTTGTTGCCTTCTTTAATCATTTCATAATCCTGCTTTCTTCTAACAGTGGTAATTACATGCGATGGACTGTGAATGATAGCATCAATAAATGCCTGGTGACGTGGAGTAACCTTTGCCCAGTCCTGGTATTTACCACCTAAGGATTCAACAATCTCAAGGCATCCACCTTTACCATCCCACTCGTGCGAAATGGAATCAACAATAATCACTTCCATTCCTGCTTTTTCGCAGCTTTTGATTGCTTCGATATAGCGTTCCGGCGTGAAAGGTGCTGTTAAAGTCACTACATTGAAATCGCCGAGATGTGCATACAGGTCGGCACTTCCGTTTTCAGTATCAATAATGGCTACTTTATTCAGGTCGCCACAAAGTCCTTTGGCAATCAAAATGGAACTATATGTTTTTCCTCCACCGGAAACGGCCGACAGTCCCAGCCGGATCTTTGCTTTTTTACGTGTTGCTTTTCTAAGTTGCATATATATCGTGTTTAATCGTACTCAGATAATTGATAGATGGCTAAGAGATAAAGGTTTAAAAGAGATAAAGAGAAAGTTCGATCTAACCCTTTTAGTCTTTACGAGTCCTTTTCTTCTTAGTTCTGGTTGGATAACAGAGAAGGTTTGAAAAGAGAAAGGGAGAAGTGAACCAACTCTTTTTCTCTTTACCAGCTCTTTTTCTCCTAGCTCCGTTAGGCTGCTTTGCTAGAACTATTCTCAAACTCATTTGCAAAAAATCTTATCGACGCTTCCACCACATCATCCATTGCACCTGTTACTTCCAATACCGGTTTGATATCAGTGTCATTCCATTTTACAAAATCGATATCTACTGAATAGCGTTCGAAAATATCCAGCACGGACGCAGAAGGATCAAAATATCCAATGCCTTCCACTACCAGGTCTCCTACATGCTCTGTTACTATTTTCAGGTCACGAACCACTTTATGCTTAAGCGGATAGTGGAATGTGAATTCTTTGTGTATTCTCACAGTTTTGTATTGTGAATTTTTCAACTAAATTTGTGAAGAATAAAGATACTAATTTTCACATTATCCACATTTATTTCACATTTTAATTCACAAATTTTAACACTATGCTGGACGCGTCTAAACTCACAGAAATCAGGAGGTCGCTCGGTTTAAACCAAGAAGATTTTGGCCGGAAGATCGGCTATAGTCGAGAGGTTGTGAGCAAAGTAGAGAACGGTAAAATGGAGCCTTCCAAATGGTTTGTTGAGGCGGTTTTACAGTTCCGTAATGACAATGTTTTCCAGCAGTCTGGGCACGATGTGAAAATTTTGGGTAAATTTTCACATGAGCCAAAAAAACTAAACAGGCCATTCTTTAAGCAGATGCACACTCTAAAGAATCTTCCTTTGGAATATCTGGTCCCGCTTGTAGGTATCAAAGCACAGGCAGGTTATGTAAAAGGGTTTGAGCAAACAGATTTTATTGAAACGCTCGAAAAATATTCGATGCCGCCGGGCGTAAACCCCAAAGGACTGGAGTGGAGTTATTTTGAAGTGGATGGTGATAGTATGGAACCGACTTTATCAGCCGGCGATATTTTACTGACCTCATTGTTGCCGCATGAAGATTGGAATGAGATCAAAAATTTTTGTGTGTATGTAATTCTTACCGATGAACAATTATTGGTGAAAAGGGTGTATCGTAAAAACGAGAGAGAGTGGATTTTAATCAGTGACAATTCGGAAACCAATCCCCAGGTTTCAATCGATGTGTCCAAAATAAAACAGGTGTGGACATTGAGAAGGCATATTCGTTCGAAAGTGCCGCAGCCGAAAGAGGTGAAGATTACATAATCTTTATTTGCTCAATGAAGTTCTTTCCCTGGATTTATTGGTATACTTTCTCTTTCTCATTATTTTAAAGATGATTCTTCAACATGTCGAATTTAATTCTGAACGTACAAGTGTGCCCATTCGCTTTGCTCAGGGCAAACTACGCAATTGACGTTTAATAGTAGCATTTTGCCTGGCTCATAAAATTTCTACGCATTATTATACACCTTCAACACTGTCTCTCTCAACACACCTCCTTTATCTGAAATCATAAACTCCAAAACTTCAGCCAGGGCTTCCGGCTTTACCCATTTACCCGGATCAGCATCGGGCATGCTCTTGCGATTTGGCTCTGTATCAATTGTGCTCGGAGCAACAACTGAAACTGTCACATTCTTGCCTTTCGCTTCAGCATTTAAATACTCTGCCAACTTGAAAAGAAGTGATTTGCTCAATCCGTAAGCAATTAAATTTTTACCATCCACAGCCTGCAAAGCCGGGCGTGCACCAATGAAAACAATTCTTCCATTGTTCTTTGCCAGCATATGTTGAAATAAAGGACGGGTGACGTGGTAGGCCGTATCAAAATTGAGGCTGATCTGTTTTTTGATATCTCCTGATTTGGTTTCTGAAATATTTCCCGCAGCAAATCCTCCAACTAATAACAGCGCACCGTCAATTGTTTGATGCCGGTCAATTATTTTCTGTACGAATGTTTCAGTTTCAGCTTCGTTCGTGAGATCTAAAACATCAGCCTGGAGATTTTGATTTTGAGGCAGTTCTTTCAGATCCTCCTGGTCGTGAACAGTTGCCACAACCCGGTAACCCTTTAATAAAAAAATACTGGTAACTGCCATTCCAAGGTTTCCGCTGGCCCCGGTTATTATTACTGTTTTCATCAACCTAAGTTCTGCTTTTTTCGAAAGCGGGAAATTCTTAACGATACAGGGTGGTTTTAGGATTTCTTTCCTTTTCATTTATACTTTTTAGTACAAATAGGTTTACCTTTGCCGCATGAAATCAGATGAAGTTTTTCAGCCCGAAATCCATGAGATTGACGATGGAATGAGCGCAATACACGAAACCGTAAACAGCGAATATAAATACGGTTTTGTAAGCGATTTTGAAACTGATGAAGCTCCTAAAGGCTTTATTTCCGCCAAAAAAAATGAACCTGCATGGATGCTGGAGTGGCGTTTAAAAGCCTTCCGCCAATGGCAAAAAATGGAGGAACCCCATTGGGCCAATCTTCACTATCCAAAGATCGATTACCAGGATATTATTTATTATTCGGCTCCCAAACAAAAAGCAAATCTCAATAGCCTGGATGAGATCGACCCTGAATTAAGGCGAACTTTTGAAAAACTCGGGATTTCCCTGGATGAACAAAAAAGATTAAGCGGGGTTGCTGTGGATGCGGTCATCGATAGTGTTTCTATTGCAACAACATTTAAGGCGCAGCTCGGTGAATTGGGAATTATTTTCTGTTCCATGAGCGAGGCCATCGAAAATCACCCGGACCTGGTAAGACAATATTTGAGTTCCGTGGTTCCGGTTACCGATAATTACTTTGCTGCACTCAATTCCGCAGTATTCAGCGATGGTTCCTTTGTTTATATTCCCAAAGGTGTTCGTTGCCCCATGGAATTATCCACTTACTTCCGCATCAATGCCGAAAATACGGGCCAGTTTGAAAGAACCCTGATCGTTGCAGATGAAGGTTCATATGTAAGCTACCTCGAAGGTTGTACGGCACCGATGCGTGATGAGAACCAACTACACGCGGCAGTTGTAGAACTTATTGCTCTTGATAATGCAGAAATAAAATATTCAACTGTTCAAAACTGGTACCCCGGTGATAAAGAAGGCAAAGGCGGTATTTACAACTTTGTAACCAAGAGAGGTATTTGCCGTGGCGTGAAATCAAAAATTTCATGGACACAGGTCGAAACAGGTTCCGCAATCACATGGAAATACCCAAGTGTGATTTTGAAAGGTGACAATTCAATCGGTGAATTTTATTCAGTTGCCGTTACCAACAATTATCAACAGGCAGATACCGGCACCAAGATGCAACACCTTGGAAAAAATACCAGGAGTCGAATTGTATCAAAAGGTATTTCCGCAGGTTTCAGCAATAACAGTTATCGTGGTCTGGTGCATGTTGGTAAAAATGCAAGCGGTGCCAGGAATTTCTCCCAATGTGATTCCCTGTTACTGGGTGATAAATGTGGCGCACACACTTTCCCATACATCGAGGTAAAAAACAATACCGCGGTTGTTGAACACGAAGCAACAACCTCAAAAATTGGTGAAGACCAGATCTTCTATTGTAACCAAAGAGGTATTGATACCGAAACGGCTGTGGCACTCATCATTAATGGATTTGCAAAAGAAGTAATGAACCAGTTGCCAATGGAATTTGCAGTAGAAGCACAAAAACTTCTTGCCATTAGCCTGGAAGGAAGTGTTGGGTAATCTCAACTCAAAACTCATAACTCATAAATAGTAAACATGCTTTCGATAAAGAAATTACATGCACGAATAGAAGAAAAGGAAATTTTAAGAGGGATCAATCTTGATATAAAAGCGGGAGAGGTTCATGCCATTATGGGGCCTAATGGTTCCGGCAAAAGTACCCTGGCCTCTGTATTAGCTGGCCGCCAGCAATACGAAGTAACAAAAGGATCAGTGGAATTCATGGGTAAGGATCTTTTAGAATTATCACCCGAAGAAAGAGCCGGACAGGGAATTTTTCTCGCCTTTCAATATCCTGTAGAGATACCAGGATTGACCACTACCAATTTTGTGAAGACTGCTGTGAATGAAGTAAGAAAATACCGCGGGCAGGAGCCTTATGATGCCGTACAGTTTTTGAAATTGATGAAAGAGAAAATGGCTTTAATGGAGATCAATCAATCTCTTTTGAGCCGTTCACTCAACGAAGGATTTTCAGGTGGTGAAAAAAAGAGGAATGAAATCTTCCAGATGGCCATGCTGGACCCAAAACTGGCTATTCTGGATGAAACAGATTCAGGCCTTGATATCGATGCTATCCGTATTGTATCGAATGGGGTAAACAAATTACGCAGTAAGGACAATGCTGTTTTAGTGGTTACACACTACCAGCGTTTGCTCGATTATATCGTTCCGGATTTTGTGCATGTATTGTATAATGGCCGAATTGTAAAATCAGGAACTAAAGAATTGGCTCTTGAACTGGAAGAAAGAGGATATGATTTTATTAAAAACGAAGTAGGGCAGGAAGCTTAATAAAAGAAACATGAACACGATAGAAACGATAAAGGAAAGATACAAACAGCTACAATCAAGTAATGGGCATAGCGTGTTGACACCCATTGAACAAAATGCATTCAATACATTCAATACACTTGGCATTCCGACGGTGAAACATGAAGAGTGGAAATATACACGCATTAGCAGTGTTTTCAACAAAGAATATGCTTTCAACCCCGAAAATCTTTCTTATTCAATTGGCCAAACGGAATTAGATCCTATCCGTTTTCCAGGTTACGAGGAAGCCAATGAGCTGGTGTTTATAAACGGATTGTATTCTTCTCAACTTTCTACCATCCGCTCTAAAAATCTTACTGTCATTTCCCTGGAGGAAGCAACAAGAAACGAATACCGTGAGCTGGTGTTGCAACATTTAGGTCATAGCAGTAAGTATATTAAAGATGGATTGAACGCTTTAAATACTGCATTTGCGGCCGAGGGCGTTTTTATTCACGTGAAAAAAGGAAATATTGTTGAACATCCAGTTTACATCTACAATGTAGTAGATGCCAGAACTACGAATATTCTTTCCCAACCACGAACGCTGATATACGTTGGCCAAAATGCTCAGGTGATCTTTGCAGAAACCTATGCAACATTTGGTCCATCTGAAAGTTTTGTCAACCAGGTTACAGAAGTAGTAGTTGAACAAGACGCTTCATTGGAGTATTACAGGATTCAGAACGATGCGGCACATGCCAACCAGGTAAACACAACGCATATTCGCCAGCTTGGAAAAAGTTTGGTCAATACAGTTACAATATCCCTGGATGGTGGAATTGTTCGCAATAACCTGAATATCGCCATGGAAGCTGAACATTCTGAATCACATTTCTATGGTTTGTATTTCCTGAAAGGCAATACACATGTTGATAATCACACCGTGGTTGATAATATAAAACCTCATTGCGAGAGTAATGAACTGTATAAAGGCGTGATAGATGACAGTGCCACGGCAGTGTTCAATGGAAAGATCTTTGTTCAGAAAGATGCGCAAAAAACAAATGCTTACCAGTCCAACAAAAACCTTTTGCTTTCTGATAATGCTTCGGTAAATACAAAACCCCAGCTTGAAATTTTTGCAGATGATGTAAAATGTTCGCACGGTTGTACCGTGGGGCAATTAGATGAGGAAGGATTGTTCTATATGCGTTCAAGAGGTATCAGTGAAAAAGCTGCGAAGTCTTTATTGATCCATGCTTTTGCTGTTGATATTTTAGAGCACATCAAACCTGAAAAGGTGAGGGAATACGTTGACCAGTTGATAGCTGAAAGATTGGGTGTGGAATTGGAATGACACGAATCGATCGCGATGGCTATCGGGAACGAATTACACGAATTAATTACAAAGAGATGATTGAAACAATCGACATACATAAAACTTATGATGTTATTGCAGTGCGCAGGCATTTTCCTGCACTTTACAGGGAAGTGAAAGGAAAACCTTTGGTGTATTTTGATAATGCTGCAACAACACAAAAGCCACAAGTCGTAATAGATGCCCTCGTCAATTACTACAGCAATTACAATGCAAACATTCACCGCGGCATTCACACCTTAGCCGAAGAAGCCACTGCTGCATTTGAAGCCACCAGGGACGCTGCACAAAAATTTATCAATGCGGAAAGCAGGGAACAAATCATTTTCACCGGGGGAACAACAGAAGGTATTAATCTTGTTGCACAAACCTGGGGAAGGCAAAATATAAAAGCCGGTGATGAGATCATTGTTTCCAACATGGAGCATCACTCCAACATTGTTCCCTGGTATATGGTAGCACAGGAAAAGGGAGCCATTCTCAAAGTAATTCCGATCGATGAAAATGGTGAGTTGGTAATGGAGGAGTTCGACAAGCTACTTACTGAACGCACAAAATTTGTTTCCGTTGTTCATGTGTCAAATGCTTTGGGAACCATTAACCCGGTAAAAACAATTATCGAAAAGTCGCATGCTGCTGGCGCTGTTGTTTTAATAGATGGTGCGCAGTCAACTGTTCACATGGACATAGACGTGCAACAACTGGATACTGATTTTTTTGTTTTTTCTTCTCACAAAATTTATGGCCCTACAGGGGTCGGTGTTTTATATGGCAAAAAGCATTTATTGGAATCAATGCCTCCCTACCAGGGTGGTGGTGAAATGATCAAGGAAGTTTATTTCGATAACGTTATTTACAACGATCTTCCTTATAAATACGAAGCCGGTACACCCAATATTGCCGATACTGTTGCCTTCAAAGCAGCGTTGGATTTTACAAAGCAAACAGGAAAAGAAAAAATACGGAAGCATGAGAATGAATTGCTCCAGTATGCAACAGGGCAGTTGGAGCAAATTGAAGGATTAAAAATTATTGGTAAGGCAAAGAATAAGATCAGTGTTATTTCATTTGTAATCGACAAAGTACATCCACAGGATTTAGGCATACTGCTGGATAACCGTGGAATTGCAGTTCGCACAGGACATCATTGTGCACAACCCTTGATGGATTGTTTTCGGATTCCCGGAACAACAAGAGCATCATTTGCCATGTACAATACCATAGAAGAAATTGATTCATTAATAATAGGCTTGCATAAGGCCGTAAAAATGTTAGTATAAACAAGCTCCCTCTCCTTTGGAGAGGGGCGGGGTGAGGTCATGCAACAACAAAAAAATATAGAAGAAATAGAGCAGGAGATCATAGAAGAATTCTCATTGTTTGATAATTGGGATGATAAGTACGAATACATTATTGACCTGGGCAAAAAATTGCCCCCATTAGAGGATCAATACAAAAAAGATGAAAACAAAGTAAAAGGCTGCCAATCTACCGTTTGGCTGGTAGCTGACTACAAGGATGGAAGAATTTATTATAAAGCAGAAAGTGATGCTGTGATTGTGAAAGGATTAATCAGCATGCTGATCCGAGTTTTATCAGGACAAACACCCGATGATATTGTAAATGCAAAGCTTGATTTTATCAGGGAAATAGGAATGATAAGTCACCTGGCACAAACAAGATCGAATGGATTGTTATCAATGGTGAAGCAAATGAAGAATTATGCCTTAGCCTATAAACTAAAAAATACAGGTTGATGGAAACAGATGTTTTAAGAGATAAAGTAGTTGATGTTATAAAATCAATTTACGATCCGGAGATTCCCGTAAATATTTACGACCTGGGATTGATTTATCGGGTGGATATTTTGCCGATCAACAACGTGCAGATAACAATGACGCTGACAGCACCAAGCTGTCCTGCAGCGCAATCGTTACCCATTGAGATCGATCAGAAACTAAGGGAAATAGAGGGGGTAAATGATGTGCATGTGGTTGTAACCTGGGATCCGCCATGGGATAAGACCATGATGTCGGAAACTGCGCAGTTGGAACTTGGATGGCTGTAACTAAAAATTATTAATTATTAATTATTGAATGATTGATTATTGGCTTGTTCTATAGGTTTTCTAATAATCAATAACTAATAATAAATAATCAAAAAAAGTAAATGAAGATAACCTCACAGGAAGAATATGGCTTGCGTTTGTTGATACGCATTGCTTCTTGTAAAGACAGGGAGGGGATGAGTATTCCCCAGTTGAGCGATTCCGAGGGATTGAGTCCTCACTATGTGGCCAAACTCACACGCATTCTTCGCATGTCAGGTTTTCTCAACAGCACCCCCGGTAACAAGGGAGGATACGTATTGTCAATGCCTGCTGATCAGGTTACTATCAATAAAGTTTTAAAAGCGCTGGGTGGACCTTTGTACGATACAGAGTTTTGCGGAACACATTCCGGAACTTTAAAACTATGTACACATTCGGTTGATTGCTCCTCGCGATCGTTATGGCAAATGATTCAATTTACGCTTGATAAATTGCTCGACAAGGTTACTCTTCATGACCTTGTAAACCCGGAAAAAACTTCAGCCAAAATCCTGGAACAATTACTTGAGGCGAACAATGAATTGCTGGTAAAATAATTCTTTTCAATTCATTTAGGGGGTTATTTCATTATCGCCTTCTTTATTAAAATAGTATTGCCTGACACGAGCAGCGATATGGTAAACTCATCGCCAGTGCAATACCTCATTCAAAAAATTTTATTCTACAAAGTGCCAGCAAACGCCGGCTATGTCGATAACATTTGATTCTTTACCGTAAGGCATTTGTGTGGGCGGTGATACACGTATACCAAATTTTTGCGGCAACTGTTTTTCATTGACCATCTGCCAAAATTCATTGACATCATTAACTCCCACCGTGATCATAAAATTTTCAGCAAATTCTTTATTATCGAAGTTCTGCAGGATGAATCTGCAACCATCTTTTTCAAAGCTTACATAATCGCCGGCATCCCAGTTGATTTTGAATCCTAGCTCCAGGAATAATTGTTTCGAACCTTCGAAGTTGCTTCCTGATGGAACAAAAGGTTGGAGAGAACGAAATTTCATTTTCAGGAGTTTTCATAAATCTAGCGCTTTAGAACTGATATTGTGCCGCATTCACCGCTTCAATTTGCCTTTAGGTTCTTATAATTCCTGCACTACCCCGGGGGCAAACTTGCCTGGAAGAAAATTTTAAGTTCCTTTATCTGATGAAACTAAAAACACTTGAATTCACAGGGCTGATGTTGACAGCATTGGTAACTGGTGTCTTCTGGGGCACCTGGTTTACATTAACCCGATCGCTTGAAAATTTTTCGCAGGCAGAATTCGTTCACATTGGGAAAACAATAATTGCTAATGTAGCAGTTCCGATGCGAATACTGATGCCTGCTACATTGGTAGTCATGCTTTTTGTGGTCTGGCAAACATTCAGAATGAACCGAAATTCTTTTTATTTGTACTGTTTGTCTTTCTTTTTAATGCTGGTTACATTAATTATAACGGTTGGGGTAGAAGTGCCTATTGATAACCAGATTAAAACATGGACTGCTGAAACCATTCCGCCCAACTGGATGTCGCTAAGACATACCTGGAACCGGTTTCATTCATTACGAACATTTACTTCAATCGCAAGCTTGGGATTTTTTACCCTTGGAATGCTGAATCGTATTCGCAAATGATGGCCTTAACTTTGTATCTTTTTCCGAAAAGATCATGATCGAAAAACAATCCATTAAGGGCAAAGATGTTTGGGTAAGAGTAGATCCATATCACATGGAAAGATCGAATCCTAATATTATACCTACCGAATATTTTACCGCTACTTATTACCTCGATGAACCCAATCCCAATCACCTGGAAGGCGAGGTTATTAACGATGAAGACGGTCGGATCAAGCTATTTGAATCGCCGGTCGCAGCTTTAACTTTTGCCAGAAAGAGATTGGAAAGCGTACTCTAGTTTTCTGGAACGATTTTTTATATGGTTGAACCAGGCTGCTATCGCCACCATTTCCAATTCCCTGCGAAAAATTTCCACAATTTATTCGTTAACATTTTAAATCTAAACCATGGCACAAGCTACACTTGAAACCACGAAATCTAAGAAAGTATTGATCATTGAAGATGAAGGCGATATGTGTTTATTGCTGAATATTATGCTTACGGGCAAAGAAATGGAACTGGATCATGTAAAAACACTTGCTTCTGCTGAAGAATATCTACAAAAAGAACAGCCACCCGTTGTAATATTAGACAATAAACTTCCTGATGGTTTTGGAATTGACTTTATAAACTTCATCAAAACGAACTACCCCTCCATTAAAATTATTATGATTTCAGGCTACGACGGTTCTGCAAAAGATGTGGCTCTATATAATGGGGCGGATATTTTCCTGGAAAAGCCCTTTACAAGGAACCAGCTCTATGATGCAATTGTTCAATTGATGAATTAAGTTTGGTGCTTTGTATCAATTTTTATCCTGATAAGAATCAGTAGCATTACGACTGTATGTCACAAGATTGCGGGTCTTCAATTGATAGTTTCATACTATCAATTTTTTTTATGAAAAGAATTCGTTTGGGTCAGGGATTCGTGGTATTCATTCTTTTTTTTGGGATCGCTTTACTAGATGCTATTCATGAATTTGATTGGTTAAAAATAGTGTTTTGGCTTGCCACAGGCCTTGTTTTTATTATTGCCGATAATTTGGATAAAACCGGTAAAAAAACATTCTAACCCTGGTTTTCCTTTTAATTTTTTCCTTTGATACTTCGGTCTGGAGTTTGTACCATTTTCTGTATGAAATATGTTACCGGAATTTTTGGCGTAGCAGTATTATCATTCATCCTTACTTTCAACAGTGCATGCAATAAAAAGTATGCATCCTCCAATAGCCCATGGGACAGTTTATATCTCGGGGTTGATTCTATCAGCTTTATTGTGATGGGGGATTGGGGGAAATATGGTGGTGAAGCTCAAAGACCGGTGGCTGATGCAATAAATGAGACATCCAATAAGTTTCATGCACAATTCATTATTACAACCGGCGACAATTTTTATCCATCTGGTGTGAGCAGCACTACAGATCCACACTGGAAACTATCTTTTGAAGATGTTTATAATAAAGAAGGACACCAGGTTACATGGTTTCCGGTATTGGGTAACCACGACTACGGGTTGAATCCGCAGGCAGAAATTCAGTATTCCAGCGTAAGTAAGCGCTGGAAGATGCCGGCAAGGTATTATACGGTGCAGAGAAATATCAACCTTTTAGCTACTGCCTTATTTGTTTTTACTGACACTTCTCCATTTATTTCATCTTACTATGGCGCCGGAATGTCGGACCTGCAAAGCCAGGATACAGCTGCGCAGTTAAAATGGCTGAAGACGACATTATCATCTTCCAGGGATACCTGGAAATTGGTTTTTGGCCATCACCCGGTTTATTCAGTAGGCAAGCATTCTCATACCCCGGAATTGATTCAACGTTTCAAACCTGTATTCAATCAAACCAATACTGATTTTTATGTCTCCGGTCATGATCACAGCCTTCAATATATTACATGGCCGCGTGACTCGGTCAAATACCTTATATCAGGTGGAGGTTCGGAAGGCACTTATGTGAGTCCGCAATCCTACACCCCTTTCGCACGGGCAACACCAGGGTTTATGGTGATGACCCTGTATACCCGGAGAGCAAATGTTTATTTTTATAATCAAAGAGGAGACTTGCTTTATAGAAAACAAATAGTGAAATGATTAGGCTAATCGATTTTATGATAAAGTAACCTTCATTAAATGAATTCCATTTTATTTCAATTACAATCAGTGGTGTTAATGAAGATTAATTAATGACCTTACAAAATATTCCAGGTTTTATCACCTGCCAAAATTTTGTTCAATGGTGTTTTTCCTTTCTTAGCTTTCACTTCTTCAATCTGTGCAATCATATTCTCTTCATATACCGGCCGCTCATCAGCATAGATCACTCCAAAAGGACGAGGAAATTGAATGCCATTAAACGCTGTATCAAAAAATCTGGCAATCAGGTTTGCTTTTGTCTTATCCTTTTCATTGTGAATCCAAAGATCATTTACGCCATCCTGAGCGATATCAACGATCACCGGCGTTAATCCCTCAAGATGAATACCCTTTGTATTATTTTCTCCGAAGATCAAAGGCTTGCCATGTTCCAGGTAAATCGCTTCTTCCTTTTTTGTTTCCTTATCTGAAAAAGCAAAAAAGGCCCCATCATTAAACACAGGACAATTTTGATACACTTCAACAAAAGAAGTTCCCTTATGCTGGTGTGCTCTTTTTAATATGCCCTGCATATGTTTTGGATCACGGTCCTGTGTTCTTGCTACAAAAGTCGCCTTTGCTCCTAAAGCTAATTCGGAAGGGTTGAATGGTTCTTCAATCGTTCCATAGGGAGATGTTTTCGTGATCTTTCCTCTTTCAGAAGTCGGAGAATATTGTCCTTTAGTCAAACTATAGATTTGATTGTTGAACAACAGGTAATTCACGTCAAAATTTTTGCGCATCAAATGAATGAAATGATTGCCGCCAATTGATAATGCATCACCATCACCCGAAACGATCCATACACTTAATTCAGGATTGGCTGCCTTTACACCTGATGCAATAGCAGCAGCACGTCCATGAATGGAGTGCATACCATAAGTGTCCATATAGTAAGTAAAACGAGATGAACATCCAATACCTGAAATGAAAACAAATTTTTCTTTCGGTACGCCAAGATCTGGAAAGACAGTTTGTACCTGCTTTAAAATCGAATAATCCCCGCAACCCGGGCACCATTTCACATCCATATCCGATGCAAAATCTTTTGGGGTTAGTTTACTGTTTTCCATTGTGGAGGTTTCCATTTCTATGTTTTGAGAAGTCCAAGAATTTTGTTTTTTAGCTCAGCTGTGGTGAAGGGCATTCCCTGTACTTTGGAATAGCCCGTTGCGGGAACCAGGTATTTAGCCCTAATCAATTGCAACAATTGACCACAATTCATTTCCGGAATAATAATTTGCTCATAACTATGGAGAAGCTCCCCTAGATTTTTGGGGAATGGATTAATGTATTTTAAGTGAACATGTGCAACATCATGTCCTTCCATCAATAATTCAGTCACTGCTGATTTGATAGAGCCGTAAGTTGATCCCCACCCGAGTATTAAAACTTTTGCATTTTCATTACCGCTATCAACAGTTGTTAAGGGGATGCAGTCTTCGATCTTTTTAACTTTTGCTGCCCGTAAACCTATCATCGTTTCATGGTTAAGAGGATCATATGAAACATTGCCTGTTTCGTTTTGTTTTTCCAGTCCGCCAATGCGATGCTCCAGGCCTTTTGTGCCGGGTTTAATCCACGGGCGTACAAACAATTCGTTGCGTTTATAGGGAAGCAACGTTTCGCCATCGATTTTTTCAAGAAAACGGATATTGATGTCTTTCAATTCATCGTCAGTTGGAAAGCGCCATGGTGCCGATCCATTGGCAATGTATCCATCACTCAGGAAAATAACTGGTGTCATGTGTTCAACCGCAATTCGACAGGCTTCGAAAACTGTGTCAAAACAATCCGAAGGAGATGTAGCTGCCAATACCGGAACTGGTGCCTCTCCATGACGACCATGGATGGCCATTAGTAAATCGGCCTGTTCTGTTTTTGTTGGAAGACCTGTTGATGGACCCCCACGCTGAACGTTCACAACTACCAGGGGAATTTCGAGCATGGTGGCCAGTCCCATTGCTTCTGTTTTCAATGCCATACCTGGTCCCGAAGTTGTTGTTACCGCGAGATTACCTGCATACGATGCGCCAATGGCAGAACAAATACCTGCAATTTCATCCTCGGCCTGGAATGTTTTCACACCGCTCGCTTTATACTTTGAAAGTTCATGCAGAATATCAGTGGCAGGCGTAATTGGGTAGGAGCCTAAAAATAAAGGCAAACCGGCTTTTTCAGCAGCCGCAATCAAACCGATGGCTGTTGCATGATTGCCTGTGATATTCCTGTAGGTGCCAGGCGGAAGCTGGGCCGCGGCAACTTTAAATTGAGTTGTAAAGATCTCCGTATTCTCACCATAATTCCACCCTGCATGCAATGCTTTGATATTAGCATCAGCAATTTCAGGTTTCTTTGCAAATTTTTCCCGGAGAAATTTTTCCGTGTTGTCCAGCGGCTTATCAAACATCCACAAAAGCAATCCAAGAACAAACATATTCTTTGAACGGTCAATCTCTTTCATGCCAAGGCCGGAATCAACCAAACATTCTTTGGTGTGTTTAGTAACATCGACTCTATGAACTATATAATTGCTCACTACTCCATTATCTAATGGATTCAGGCCATCGGTGTAATTAGCGAGCTTTAGATTTTTAGCATCGAAGCCCTGTGTGTTGGCAATGATTATGCCCCCGCGTTTCAGTCGTGGAAGATCCACTTTCAGTGCAGCGGCGTTCATGGCAACCAATACATCATACTGATCACCTGGAGTATAAATTTCAGTACTGCCAAAGTGCACCTGGAATCCGGATACACCTGCTACAGTTCCCATTGGGGCACGGATTTCGGAAGGGTAATCAGGAAAGGTACTAAGATCATTGCCTAACAACGCTGCGGTATCGGTAAATTGCATGCCTGTTAGTTGCATTCCATCACCGCTGTCGCCGGAAAAACGAACAACTATTTTATCGACTTCCTTTTTTAATGTGTTTTTTTTTATGGTTTCCATTTCGTTGAATTTTTAAATGATCGCTGGATCAGGTGTGTAACACTTCTTTCTTTGACAACAGTTCTTCTACTGTTTCTGCATACGTTTCATCAGGCACACAGCAATCCACAGGACAAACAGAGGCACATTGAGGTGCTTCATGGAAGCCCTGGCATTCTGTGCATTTACCTGGAACGATATAATAAATGTCAGATGACAGTGCTGCAAGTCTTTCGTTAGCATCCACAACACTTCCATCTTTTAAAACGAATGAACCCGTTACAGTAGTGCCATCAGCAATTGACCATTCAGCATCTCCTTCATAAATTGCATGATTTGGACATTCGGGTTCGCATGCCCCGCAGTTGATACATTCTTCGGTGATTTTAATTGCCATACATTATTTTTTCTTTTTGGAATATTCGGTTTATAAAGGAAAGCCGCTGAAAAAAAAATAAACATGATGAAAGTCATTTTAAGACGTGATTATCGGCTATTTAAATTCTTAATTGTTTATTCAGATTGCAGTTTCAATTTTTTTGTAATGAATGAAACAATTGTAGATTTCATCACACACCAAAGGGTGGCGACCATTTGCTGTGTGGATGCAGAGAAACATCCTTACTGTTTCAGTTGCTTTTATGTTTTTGATGCAGAGAGAGAATTAGTTTATTTCAAAAGCAGTTCCAATACAGTGCACTCGCAGATCCTAGATCGAAATCCAATTGTGGCAGGAACCATACAACCGGATAAATTAAATCCATTAGCCATCAAGGGCATTCAATACACAGGACAAATATTACATCTCAAAAACGAATTGTGTTTACATGCAGAGGGAATCTATCACAAACGTTATCCATTTGCGCTGGCTATGCCTGGTAACATTTGGATACTTCAACCTTTAACCATAAAGATGACTGATAACACGTTGAGCTTTGGAAAAAAACTTCATTGGCAATCACACGAAGTAGTGTAAGTATTTTTGATATTTCAGAAATAAGATCACGAAAAACAGACCGTTTTTTAAGAATCGTTCTTTACAATTATTAACCTGGTAGTAATCAGAGTTTGATGATCTTTTTAGTAATTACTCTATCGGTAAATATGGCCCTTACCGTGTACATTCCTTTTGCATATCGGCTTAAATCAAAATTGTAATAGGTATTTGCTCCGCCGCCTGTAGTTATTTCAGCAACCTTTTGACCGATGTCATTAAACAATTGTATGCCCTTTAAATTTGCTGGTTGCGGGTAAAATTGCACGGCAATAGCTCCGCTGGTAGGGTTGGGTGTTACTAAAAATCCCTGTGCTTTCAAATTGGGATTTACCACCACCGTTCTTAGATTGATATCATCCAGGAATATATTGTTTTCAAAACCAGTTGTATTTCTGAACGTAATAATCAAATCATTGCTGCCGATAAAACTTGCAAGGTCTATCGAATCTTTTCTCCACTGGCTGGTCGTAGGGAAGAATTCGGTACTGTAAGCTACATTCGTCGTAACTAGTGTTGGTCCCCATTTTTTGTACATGCTGGTATGTGTTTTGCCACAATCGGTGCTAATTAAAACTTCCAGCGTATCCCAGTTGTTGCCAGGGGTGTTTAAATTAGAATATGCAGCTGCAGCCACCTGGAATGATAAGAAGGCAGAATCAGTACCGGCAGCTATTTTTATTGAAGGCATACGGAGGTCGTCGCTTTCCCCGATATGATCATAGTCGTAGTTGTTCGTTCTAACGCTTGCATTGCCCGTTTTAGAAATTCCCGTCACTCTTTCCCAGGTCAGGGCATTGTCTCCATTTATAACATCCCATCCCGGGGGTGGGAATGTATTATTTTCAAAGCCCTCGCTTATAATGGTCATCGGAGCGAAATACTGAAAGTTTATCTGAAGTGTGTCATTGCTTCTATCCTGGTCAGTATTGCTGTTAGGATTGGAAACATACACTGTCAATATGTGATTGCCCGTAGTCGTCGTCAGATTACTGAGGTCAACAACGATTGAATTATAGGTAGTGAGAGAGCCTGTCCATTGATAAGTTGTAACCGGACCATTATCAATGCTGGTACTAATTTGTAAAGATGTTAAGTTTTGTGAACCCTTATTCCTTACAGTAACCTGGGGAGTAAACAGGGTATTGCATAATCGTTGAGATGGTTGATTCACAGACCTTAATTGCGCGTCCAAATTATTTAAAATCACTGGTTGACAACCGTTAGATGAAAGCAGGGAAGTTCGATACATTGATAAGGCAGTCTCCATTCTATCTACTTGCCCCGGGGTAAACATCACCAGGCATGGATCGTCGGAGTAATCCATATAGTTTTGATACATGACGCCGTTACCGGCTTGTGTACAATTATCAGTTTTTACGCCAGACGGACAGCCGGAAGTAGAACCTGCCTGCTTTGGTGTGTCGTCTACAAAATCATCCTCAACGCAACCGCCATTGTCGTCCGCCCAAATATGATATAAGTTGAAATAGTGACCAGTTTCGTGGGTAAGTGTTTTGCCCTTATTGAAATCATTCAAGGAACCTCCGGGCAAAGTACGATAGTCAATTACAACCCCTTCTTCAGGCGCCGGAGTGCCATCCTCTGGCAAGGTTGCATACCCCAATAAACTACTGGGTAATGAACAAACCCAGACATTCAAATATTTGGAGGTGTTCCAACTATCTGCTCCGCCGGAATAACTGTGTTTAACTGCATCGTCAAAATTGAAATTCGTTTTAGTAGTGAACACCCTATTCATTCCATTGGTAGCATCGCCATCGGGTGTTCGCTGGGCAAGGCAAAACTGGATATTTGATTTTCCAAATAATGATTTGAAATATGAAGGAATCATTACCGAATCCCCGTTGGCTCCAAAGAAATCCTTGTTTAGGGTATCAAGTTGTGCCTGTATTTGTGCATCTGTAACCAGGGCTGGGTTGGCCATTACAATATGAAATACTACCGGGATGTATACAATTGCGTTTAGTCTTGCACTATTATTCACGCTACGGCTGGAAACAGTTTTATTGAATTCTATTTTTTTCTGCTCAAATCTTGAACGGAGCACAGCATTTTCCTGCAGCTTTTTTTGCAGGTAGGGCATGGTACCACATTTTTCATTTGCCGGACCGTTATTTTGTGCAGCAAGTGAAAGGCAAAGAAACATGCAAAAACAGGTAAAAAGTAATCGGTGGCTGTTCATAGATTTTCCTCGGTAAATTAAATGCATTTAATGTTAAGAAAATTATAGCATAGCTATTAATTATAAACGACCAAAATCGATTTTCCGTTGGCCTGCTACCAAATGAAAAGCCCTTCAATCAAACAGTAAATATAATTGAAGGGCTATGATACCAGAAAATGCAGGGTTTATTGCTTATCGTACACGGCTTTCCAGGAAAAATCTCCCTGGGGAGACGTAGAGTTAACTTGTGACGTAAGATTTTTTCCGTCCTGAGATAAAGTCCATAGTTCATTGCCTTTGATTTCAGTGGTTTGACCATTGAAGTCGAGGAGTAAAACATAATTTATTGTGAGGGTTTTACCATCATCCGACCATTTTCCGGATGATTTTCTTTTAGAGTTCCCATATATACTGGTTTCTGTTTCCTTGCCATCATAACTGAGAGTTTCGGAGTACGTCATCTCATCTCCATTGAAGGAGGGAGCCGTCCTGGTTATTGTGATAGATTCTTCTTTTTGATCGGCTTTAATAACTCGAACAGCAAAACGACCGAATTCACCCAGTTCACTTTTTGATTCATTTAATTTCCACTCACCCGAAAAGTTTGATTTATAAACAGTGGATGTAAATGCTAAAAGAAATGCTGGTGCGATCAATAAACTCAATGATTTTAAAAGCGCAGCTTTCATATACTTCTGTTTTAACTTAAATGTAAGACGTTTTGACAAAAATATTTTTTTAAATATTTGGAGCCAGATCTACTGGCGGAATCTACCCTTTAATTGTCGTTACAAGCCCCGGTTTATTTGCAAAAGCAATTGAACTTTGTTTTTAAAATAACAGGAAACTATGCAAAAGATCACTCCATTCTTATGGTTCAATACTGAAGCCGAGGAAGCAGCTAATTTTTACACCTCTATTTTTAAGAATTCAAAGATCCTTCATATGGCCCGTTACAGCGAGTCAGGCTCAGAAGCAGCGCACAGGCCAAAGGGGTCAGTGATGACAGTGGCGTTCCAGTTAGAAGGGCAAAATTTTACAGCAATCAACGGTGGCCCTATGTTCAAATTCACTGAAGCCGTTTCATTTGTCATCAATTGTGAAACGCAAAATGAAATTGATTTTTACTGGGAAAAACTTTCAGAAGGAGCCGACCCAAAGTCGCAGCAATGCGGGTGGCTGAAGGATAAATATGGTTTATCGTGGCAGGTAGTTCCAACGGCATTGGATAAACTTATGAGTGATCCGGTACGGTCGGAGCGTGTAATGAAAGCATTACTTAAAATGAAGAAACTTGATATAAAAACTTTAGAGGAAGCCTGAGAGAATTGCAGTAATTAATAAATAATTCAGGGGAGGACTATACCGTTTTTGGAACGAAATTCTTTGCTATCGTAACTGGCTGCCAGGTGAAGAAATGCAACCTTCAATACAATTCTTCTGAACCAGTCTGTTGGTGTGATAGTTAGTTAAGAGAATTTGAAATTACCTTTCAATTCTTTCATCATACAAACACTTTCCTCCAGGCCAATATAGGGCGCATAATTTTCAATAATTTTATAATCATTTGACGAATACAAATTACGTGCAGCCTGGAAATGAATACTGGTTTCTAAAACTGCATAGTTGTAATTTAATTCTTTTGCCCATTGCTCAAGTTCAGTAAGAATTTTTTTTGACAATCCTTTCTTTCTTTGGTCTTTCTGCACAAACATTCTTTTTATTTCCACGGTGTTTTCGTCGAATTTTTTAAAACATCCACAGGCAACAGGTTTATAATCGTAATAAAGAACTACAGCCGTGGGAATACCGGTTACTATATTGTATTGATCATATGTTGCCTGGTCATCCTGCAATTCAATCCATAATTCATGGTCAAGTGCTTTTACCAACAACCGGAAGTCTTCGTCGTTGGCCGTAGTTCTTTTTATTATAAAATCCATGACACTTAAAAATAAAAACAAAAATTTCAGTTGCCAATCATTTAAATTGATTGTCGACATCAACTGCTTCTTTTAATAAAGAAACAATTGCATCGTAATCGATTTCATCGGGCGAATGGTAAATTCTGTAAAATACCTGCTTATTCGTGCCATGAGTGAGATAATTACCGGGGTCGCTCAAACGATTTCCATAACAAAAGCCAAACAATACACCCTGGCGAATTCCACCCCAGGGAATTGACCCGGGCCAAATTAAGCAGATCCTTCTTTTGCCATAATAATAAGGAACATTGTAACTAAGCTTTTCCTTACAATAGGGAGGAAGGTTTTTCAAAACAATCTGCCGGAGGACATCTACTACAATGCGTTCTTTCTCAGGAAGGAATTCCCAAAATTCCAACAATGATTTGAACTTGATTCCCTGCTGAAAATTCATCTGATCGCGAAATTAATTTTTTTCGCGGGAGAATTGTCGCATTAGAAAATGATTGAAGCATAATACAGGTTGTGGTCAATTTTGTAAACCCGTATTAAGAAACTAAAGCCATCCGGAATACGCTAAGTGAAATGCGGTTGGCCGGAAGCATTGTTCTTTTTCGTTTCGATAAAAAATGAACGCTGCCTTATAAAAGCTGCAACCCATACCAATACTAATGGTATCATTGGCCCAGCCATCATATGATATGGAAGCTCAATTGCCATTGCTCCCCCGAAATAAGCTGTCAGTAACAAAAGCCCGATTTTGCTGGTTGATGGAAATAGAAAAAGTAAAGCAAAAAGAATTTCGGCACTACCTAATAGCGGAAGTTGCCCATCAATTCCTAGTTGTACAAAATGTAAAAGCATGGGATGATAGCCGGATATTTTTAGAACCCCACTGGCAATTAAAAGAGCGACGACTAAAAAACCGGGAATGAGTTTTAAGTTTTGTTTTTTTCTGTTGCACATAGAATTATTTTAGGTGCAAAGAAGCCAACTGTGGCAACGAATAATTTTGACATAGGTCAAGAAATGAATACCGCTATTTTTTTACGGACCATCTTTTACGCACCCTGCTCAGTGTTTCGGGAGAAATTCCCAGGTAAGAAGCGATCATGTGCAAGGGAACCCGTTGTGCAATAGTGGGATATTTATTTAAGAATTCACGATATTTTTCTTCCGCATCGCCGGTAAGCGACGAAACAATTCTTTTGTCTTTTGCTGCTGTATGTTTTTGTTGTCCGGATCTGAAGGCTTCAGCGAAGCCAGGTAGTTGTTCTAACATTTTTTGGAAAGAGGACATTTCAGCCAAAAGAACTTCTGTAGGTTCAATTGCATCCATAAAATAAGCCGAAGGCTTTTTATAAGTCATGCTTTCAATGTCGCTAAGCCACCAGTTTTCGGGAGCAAATTGAATGACATGTTCTTTGCCTTTATCGTCAACCACATAACTTCTTAAACACCCCTTGCAAACGAATGCACCATATTTTGCAACTTCTCCCTCGCGGAGTAAAAGTTCACCTTTATTCATTGATCGCGGTATAAATAAATCCTGTACGGAATCAAATTCCTGCAATGTCAATGGCATACGTTGAGACAGGTATTTATACAGGACTTCAAACATTTCACTGATGCCAAAACAAATGTATAGGAGATATGAGTTGTGGTTCGACTCTTATGAATCAATTATTTTAAAGTTGTGCGGGCATACTCCAGCAATTTTTCAAGATCTTCCTTCTTGCTAAAATTGATTTCATTTTTTTCTAAAAACTCTTTGAGTTTTTTTTCATTTTTTCCAAATAGATCCAATGCGCCTTTTTTGGTTGCGGGATAATACTGGCCGAATCTCCCGGCCATATAATAATGTTCTTTAAAAATGTACCTGATATTTTCGTCTGTTGCCAGGTTAACAGTGCTTCTGCTGTTATCAATAATTGTGTTCACAGAAGAAATGGAGGCAGTGCTCGAATAAATATCGTAAGCTCCTTTTTTTTCTGACCCATTGTTTTGTATAAGACGTTTTAAGAAAAGGTTATATGCCGGGTAATGCGAAACCTGTTGAATAAATGACTTATTGTAATAACAAAAAGTGTCGGCTTCTACAACTATTTTAAGGAAATTATTGCCGTCAATTAGTTCCAAAGTATCCCCTTTGGGATCAATAAATTCAATTTGACTGGTGAGGTAATTATAATTTAACATCGAATGGGCGATGTTTCCATCTTTGTAATAAGCCTGGCCCTTAGTAAATCCCGAATACTGGTACATTCTTTTAATGAGTTCTGCCTCATTTTGTTTTGTAGGATTTATTATGATTGTATTGGTTTCTTGTGTTAGTCCTGCAAAAAATAAAATAATTGTGTTCCACAGTAAGATGGAATGCTTTGCCATTTTAGGTGGGTTTTACCCAAGCTACAATTCTTTAGCTGGATGCTCAAATATTTCCGTTTATAGAAATTACGACATTGAGTGAGTGCAGAGCGGCTGTACGGATTCCTTAAATATGTGTTTTGAGGAGGATGCAACATCATCTATGCCTTCATGCATATCAAATGATTTTATAAAATTTTGCTCTTTATTGACGAAAATTACGGATGAGGTATACGAATTGCTGTAATGTTCTTTATAAAATGAACAATTATGCATCAAAAAATAACAAGTGTAAACATTTCTGTTCCATATAAAGGACCTGGTAATACCATTAGGCAAAACTCTGTTGAATTTGATGTCTATTCTGAAGATCAGAATTATAAAGCCGTTCCGCTGTTAGGCGAAGATGAACGAAGAATTGCCAATTTACCGCATGAACTGCTATTTGTATATGAGAATGGTAAACCTGTTTCTCAACGGGGAAGTGTTGATGGCAATTTTCATGCAATAGAAGACATCGTCAAAGAGCTTCAAAAGCAAAAGCTGATCTAGTTGACGTTAGAGAGAATTTGATATAGTTGCATTTAGTATCTTCCGCAGCCAAACACGACTGTATGAAGAGAACCCCCCTTTATGTTTTATTACCGATTGCGGTTAGCGTTTTAAGCTTTCTATCTCTTTCGGCGCAGGTTATTAACCGCAGCAATAGCGCCAATCCCAATATTGATTATGCGAGGCTGGCAAGGATTGATACCCTCATAAACAACTATGTAAAAAATGATTGGATAAAAGGTGTGGTTACCCTGGTTGTAAAGGATAACCAACTTGTTCAATATAAAGGATATGGATTTGCGGATGCAGCTACCCAAAAACTAATGACTGCCGATGCCATGTTTCGCATTATGAGCCAGACAAAAGCAATCACAAGCATTGGAATTATGATCCTGTATGAACAGGGAAAATTTTTGCTTGATCAACCGGTTGGAAATTTCATTCCTGAATTTAGAAACCAGGTGGTACTCGATAAATTTAATCCGGCGGATACTACCTACACAACGGTACCCGCCAAAAGAAATATCACCATCCGGGATTTATTGACCCATACTTCCGGGATCGATTATGCAGCTATTGGCACCAGTACGATGAAAGCGATCTATGCCAGGGCAGGTATCCCCAGCGGGCTCGGATTTTTTGATGCTGACCTGTTAACTCAAATGAAAAAGCTTGGAAAATTGCCATTGGCTTTTCAACCAGGTGAAAAATTTCAATATGGGCTGAATACAGACTTACTGGGTTGTTTGATCGAAGTGATCAGCGGACAAACACTGGATGAGTTTTTTCGCAAAAATATTTTTGAACCGCTTGGCATGAAAGACACGTACTTCAATGTGCCCGCTTCAAAAGCCAATCGCCTGGCAAGAGTTTATACGGAAGATTCCTTAAAACAAATTATTCCATGGAGTCATACATTCCGGAATATCGATCCCGACTATCCAACAATGAATAAACGTTATTTCAGTGGAGGAGCAGGACTTTCATCAACAGCATTCGATTATGCCATTTTCCTCCAGATGTTATTGAATGGAGGTTTGTACAATGGGAAACGAATTCTTTCACCCCGAACAGTTGAAATGATAACAAGCAATCAATTGGATTTCCATATTAATGGATCCAACGATTTTGGACTGGGTTTTGAAATCGTAACAGAAAAAGGAGCTAACCTCGGTCCAAAAAACAAAGGAAGTTTTTCCTGGGGTGGATATTATGGTACTACTTACTGGGCTGATCCCAAAGCAAAACTCGTTTGCCTGATAATGACGCAACATACACCAAACAGTCATGGCGACCTGGCGCAGAAATTCACTGCCATGGTTTATTCAAGTTTGAAAAACTGATCTATGATCGTGATAAAATCCCCGCAGAATTTATGCAGGGATTTAAACTGACGACAAAGTTTTTATTGTAATTGTTGCGCAAGCAATTCATCAAGATTAGTATGAGCCATAGCAAATCCTTCTTTAAAGCCCATTTCAACAATCTTTTCAAGTGATTCTATTGAATCGAATGTGATTTCAACTTTAACCTTTGTTCCTGTTCCCGATTCCTGGAATTCAACTTTCCACTTCATTTGTGGAAATTCTGTATTAATATTTCCTGCTTCATCACAAAACGCATCTAATCCCTGATAACTTTTATTTGGAACGATTATATCAAAATCGTTACGGCAATACTGTTTTGTTCCATCAGGGCCTTGCATATAATAAATCCATTTACCGCCATTTTGGAAATTCATGGATATTGTAACTGCTTTCCATGGTTTGGGCGCCCACCATTGGTCTAACAACTCAGGCTCGGTCCATGCTCTCCATACATTTTTTACAGGCGCATCAAACTGCCGTTCAACAAAAATTTTTTTGCTTACCTCATCTTTTGAATAGGTTGTTTCTTTTAAACTTGTCATGGCTTTTTGTTTTTTATGTTTTTTAATAAAGTATCTAACTGGTTAAAGCGGTCATCCCACATGGCCCTGAATTGTTGCAGCCATTTATCAACCTCCTTCAGTTTTTTTGGGTTGAAGTGATAGTAAATTTCTCTGCCTGCGTGTTCTTTTTTTATCAACTGACATTCGTTTAATATCCTGATATGCTTTGATACGGCCTGACGACTAATGTCAAATTGATCTGCAATAGCATTAGGCGTCATTGCCTGCACTGCTATCAAAGCAAGAATACCGCGGCGGGTTGGATCTGCAATTGCCTGGAATACGTCTCTTCGCATTTGAATGATTTAATGTGCAACTATTCGGTTGCAAATATATGCAACTATTCGGTTGCAAACAAAAATTAGAATATTTTCTTAATCTTGTACTTATGAACACCGAGGACTTAAAAACCATACAAGCTCCGTTAAAAGAAAAATATCGTGAGCACCCGGAGGCTGCTATCATTAAATTGAAAGCGCAGGGACAAATCGCAGAAGGGATATCCTGTAAAGTAGATACAGGCCTGGCATTGGTAGAGGCAGGTCTGCATCCGGCAACCGGTGGTACAGGTATGCTGGCCTGTTCCGGTAATATGTTGCTCGACGCACTGGCAGCATGTGCGGGAGTAACCATTAAAGCTGTGGCTACTGCTATCGGAGTTAATATAGAAAAAGGAACTGTTAATGTGGAAGGTGACCTGGATTTTAGGGGCACTTTGGGTGTTTCAAAAGAAGTGCCGGTTGGATTCAAAAGCATTCGCCTGCAATTTGAGCTGCATTCCAATGCCACTGAGGAACAACTTGCTACTCTCAAAAAGCTCACAGAAAGGTATTGTGTTGTTTACCAGAGTCTTTTAACCGGTGTTGAGATTAAGACAGTATTCAACCAATAAATACTAGCTCAAATAGCATCAAAAGGATGTGCCAGTAAAACCTTAAATAAGGTTCAAATAAAATACCTGCGTCTTCATGAAGAACGCAGGTATTCGGTCTTTGGGATCTAAAGTTATTACTGTCCCTGCTTAACGGGCGTAATTGAAACTGGAACCAACCCATGTGCTTCCTTATGGGTTTGAACCACTTTGGATGCGTCAGATGCCTGCGATAAACAAAAAACAGTTCCTGTTTTTTCGTCAACCCAATAGTTAATGAATTTTACCCCATGTTTTTTCTCTACCGCCAGGTCTTTTTGGTGTGCATTTTCTACATCAGCAGCAGTAACCTTGCCTGCGCCTAATTCGTGGATGTCAATGAAAAAAGTCTTGCCGTTATCCGATGCTGCTTCAGTGCCATCTTCTACTTTATAGACGAGTTGGGGAACCAGGCCATGGGCTTCACGATGTGTGTTGGTAATTGCTAAACTATCTGGTGCAGAGGAAAGGCAATAAACCACACCTTTCGATTCATCTACCCAGTATTTTATAAAATGAACACCATGTTTGGATTCAACAGCAAGATCTTTGGCATGTGCCTCGGCAACATCTGCATACTTTACTTTTCCGGCTTGCAAATGATGCACATCAATATACAGGTGGTTTTTGTTGCTGGAGCTTTCATTTTGCGCATAACTATTTGAGGCCAAAAAAAATGCAGACAGAAATAAAATAAAATAGAGTTTCATAACGTGTGTTTTTGGAGTGAAAATTTTGTTGAACGATATTAATGAAGGTGTACGAGGGGATTGGTCCAGTTGAAAACGCCATTGGGGTTATACGCCCAAACCCAGGCATGCAATAACCATAAGGGAAAGCCTGAATCATCTTTCCACACATCGCCTGAACCCGTGAATCCTTCGGGTCTTGAATAGCTTAGGGGTATGGCATATTCGATAGAAACTAATTGCTGGTTTCCTTTATCGTCCCGATTGTAAACAAGTATCTCCGGCTGTGCTAAATCAAAAACCGAATCAACAATGTCCATTTTCATAAAGTGATGGCCCATGTGTTCCACATCAACGGCAATATCAACATATCCGTCTCTTTTTGCATTTTCAATATTGCGATACTTTGCTGTTGCAGCATGTGCCTGTTGTAATTCCCATGACGTTTGGGCGGGAAGGCCATCGTATAAAATCACTGCATTGGACTCTGTGTTTTTACCTGATCTGGTTTGAGCTTGTTCGGTATCGTTAGCAATCCTTTGTTTTTGGCATCCTGAAAATAAAATCCATATCAAAAAGATTGCGCTAAGGATCATCAGTTGAGTACAAACAGGCACCAGATTGATATTATTGATGGCTTTATCTTGCCAAATGGCAAAAGATTTCCTTTTATGACGCATAGCGTCATAGAATACATTTTTCATTGTTCATTTTTTAGAAGTGAAAATCAAATAGATAAAAGAATGAGAGTGTCGGGGAAGAAACGACTAAGCGGCAGTAGCACGACTAATAATCGAAGGCACTTCCAGGATGTTATTCGCCGGGAATCCGCCTTTTTTTGCGTGTTCCCTGACAAATTCTTCGTTTTCCGCTTTGTAAATACAATAGATCTTGTTGCCGGTAACATAACTGCACATCCATTGAATTTTTGGTCCCATGTCGTCCAATACTGAACAGGATTTTTGAGAGATGGACCTTAGTTGTTCGGGGGAAAGCTTTCCGGCACCCGGAATTTCTCTTTCGATCAGATAGGTTTTCATCTTTGTTGTGTTTGTGGTTTATAGATTTGTTTCGTTTCTGTTTAGGATTGCGCGTGCAGAATAAAATCAGGGAGGAAATAGTCTGGCTTTCGATTTCATAACAAGGGTTTTAGTGAGTAATTAGATGAGATAAAGATAAATACACGAAATACCCTTGTGCTATAACAAATCAGTCAATAAACGGTAATACACCTGATAAAATCGGTTCAATTCATAGCAAAAATCATTCAGGTGGAAAGTGGAATTATTGCAGCAATTCCATATAGTTCATTGGCAGTAGACCGTATTTCTTCTTAAAGCATTTAGTAAAGTAGGAGGGACTGGTAAATCCTGAATCGAATGTAATTTGAGATATGGTGTAGTTTTGTTTTTTCATCAAATCTTTCGCTTTTTCGAGGCGAAATTCCTTTAAAAGAATATTTGGTGACAAACCGGTAAGTGCAATGGTTTTTCTATACAATTGAGATTTACTCATCGCCATTGCCTTGCAATAATCATCAACGTCAAAATCAGCGTTCTGCCAGTTTTCTTCGAGTTTACTGAATAGAGATTCGAGTAACGATTCATCCTGGGGTGACAATGAAAAGAAACCGTTACTCTTATTTTGAAAATGATCTTTCAAGGCCAACTCCCTGATGGTGGAAGCAACGGCCAATTTAAAATTTTTAGGAATGGCAAACATATAATGTGCCAGCTGGATTGTATCGCCAAATAATTTATTACTTTTTTCAATGGGCTCGCCCCCGTTGATGCTCATTCTAAAACCAATTGCATCAGATAGTGGCACCGGGAGATCGTTTTGAATAGCCAATGCACAGGAAACTGCACTGGCAGCTGAGGAAAACGAAATGATAAAACCAGTTCCTCCATGTTCTACTTCTGTGCCTCCAAATTGTGAAAGGCTTTTACGGATAATACTGTTTTGCTCTTTCAATAATTCGTTTGCCTTCTCGATTCCCAGCTTGTGCTGTATTAAAATGGGGTCTATTGTTTTCGTTACGAGTAAAATTCGATAGGACGGCTCACTAAATACTTTTAAACCATCAAAGGAAGTTTCTGCTTCCTCAGGATCGTAAATTCGGCCTAAAAACGATTGTACGATACTGCTGCTTACTTCAATTACTTTATTGGGTACAAGGCCATGCGCCTTACGATGCATTTCTTTAACAGCATCTTTATCAGGTGCTTCTATCAAACAAAATATACTTTCCCGCATTTCATCTATCCAATACGTCATGCACTTACATCCGTATTCTTCCTGGTGGAGAAGATCCTGCCTGTGAGCCTCGGCAACATTCCTTGCTTTAACACCCGGAATAATATGTACATCCATGTAGATAGGCATAGAGCATTATTTATATGATTTGAAGTTACCTTTTTTATTGAAGTTGATTGTGGTTTATGATTGGAACGTTTTGCTTTTTGAGCAGTGGGAATAAAAAAGCAATTACTGACTAAGTCTACAAAAGATAGGACGGGAATGCAATTTGAAAATTATATAACAACACAGTTATCATACTTTCAGACTGGTTTTAAATTTAAAGTGATGCTCAATTTACTGCCAATTGCATCATTAACACTAATTCGGCGCGATGGGAAATACCACATGTGTTTTGCGATAACTACGAAAACAAGGCGACGTACAAGTGCCCGATTCTTCATGAAGTTTCCCGGGTCATAGATGGTATGGCATAGTTTTGAATAGTTTAGTGTAAAATACGCATTCTATGAAACTGATTAAATTGGTACTTGCCATTGCAGTGATTTCTTCGACGGTTTTTATTGCCTGTAGCAAGGAGTCCCGCACATCCACGTTACATGTTAGATTAACTGATGCACCGGCAGATTGGGAAGAAGTAAACATCGATCTCAAAGAAGTAAAGGTGAATTTCTGGAATGATTCCGCAGGATGGGTTTCTTTGGAAACAAAGGACACTATTTACAATTTGCTGGGTCTTCAAAATGGCCTTGACACATTGATTGCACAGGGTACCTTCCCAACCAACACGGTGAGGGAAATTAGACTGGTGCTTGGGGAAAACAATTCCATTAAAGCAAATGGTCAGATGTATCCCTTAACCATTCCCAGTGGGTCAGAGTCAGGCTTAAAAATTAAAGTCAATAAAAAACTTAATGCTAGCCTGGAAACGGTAGTATTGGATTTTGATGCAGGAGCATCGGTGACTGAAGAACAGGATGGATATAAACTAAGGCCGGTAATTATTGTAAAATAGATTTAATTAAAAAAACGATAAAAGCCCGTTAAGGGCTTTTTTCGTTTAAATTATGGCCAATGAGAAAAAAGAAACCTGCTTAATGCCATAATTTCAATAGGCCATCATTTAGAGCATATACCGTGTCTGATCCAGGTAAGGGAAGTGAGTCAATATTGTTGTCAGCTTTAGGTCTTTCACCAGGTTTTCCATAGTTCATATCATAGTCTCTCCCGTCCGGGTATGCGGCAACACAGGTCACATCGTTTTCTTTTCCCAGGTTCATATGAGCTACCCCGGCAGGTATCAACAGCACATCACCTGCTTGTATGAATACGGGTATTCCATTTTCACCGCCAAGCATTAGTAAGGTTTCTCCTTTGCAAACACCCAGCACTTCATGTGTAATGCTGTGATAATGATGGAAGGTATAAATGCCATGTTTCCAGTTATTCTTCCAATTATTATTTTGAAATAATTTTTTTATTGCAACTGCCGGAAACAACTTTGGCAGCTTTAATACCTGCGGGTAGTGCAATACAGGCAAGGGATTATTGGGGAAGATTCCATCACCTTGCAGAAAATATTTTTCCGGCTCTATTCTGTTTAATTGCATTAGTATAATAAATAAAAAAACGTGAGAAATAGATCCCACGTTTCATACGTACATCGAAGATTTTATTGTAGCAATTTCGCTATATCACCTATAGGTAAAGTATTCGCCATTTTAATCACATCATCCTGCGAATAACCGGGCGCCCTCAATGTAATCAGGGTACTATTTAAAGGCAGCTTGATTTCATAATCGGTTCTGTCGTTTGTCCCCGAAACTTTTTCAACCATTGCTTTGTAGCCATTTATTTTGATGATCTTGTTATCACCCGAAGCGCCCATAAAAGGAACAGATAAAAGTGCATTGAGGGAAGCCACCACAGGTGAATTGCTGATAATTTCTAGCTGGGTATTGGTGGAATCCGTTGTTCCATATTCACGATGTATGATAACTCCAAAAAAACCGGATGAACCTGTAACATTATCATTCTTTGTATTGGCGGCCTTATCTCCCATTTTAGCAGGAAGCACTTTCAAAACTTCTTTACCGGTGATAATATCGAGTTCCTGTAACATTTGCTCCATTGCAAACCGGGAATCATCCAGTTTTCCTGCCGCATAGGCGGTTTTAGCTTCTGTTAATCGTTTAGCGAAATCCTGTGCGTTTGCATAATTATATACTGCAACTACTATTAATAAGATTACTATTTTTTTCATGTTGAATAATTTAAGGTGGTTGGATTTATTTTTCTCCTAATTGGTCTTTAATGGAGGCAATTTTAATCTGGTTTATGGCATTCATAAAATCCTGTTCATTTGCAAAGTTGATACCTTCATAAACCAGTAAAGTAGTTTGTCCAACCGGCATACTTAATTTATATCCGCTGTGCGCATCAAATTCAATGATGGCTTTTTCCTCCTGAACTTTTGTTTGTTTCCATTTTTGTTCGCCTCCGGATGTTTGCATATACGAGGGATTATTAAAATACATGTTCACAGCCTGCATCCACATGGCATTGTTAGCTATGGTAAAACTCAGTTGCTTGTCACCCTCCTTATAATCTCTTTGAATAGTGAGTCCTGACCAGCCCATGCCCCAACCTGCACTGGTTACTTTATCTGAGGTAGTGTCTTTCTTTAGCCCCGAAATGGTTTGAGGCAGGCTTTCAAGTATTTTTTTCCCGATCTCCATTTGCACTCCCAACATGGCCTGGCGAACGGAATACCTGGCATCGCTGTATTTAGAGGCCTTAAAAGCAGTTTCGGCAGACGAGAGAT
>Ga0193740_1000038_pt1 | contig 34279 bp, 24 predicted proteins | sample L2s1metaG_FD_145072 | JGI IMG/M metagenome (GOLD analysis project Ga0193740, IMG submission 145072) | Soil microbial communities from a riparian zone of the East river system, Colorado, United States - L2s1 | ecosystem: Environmental > Terrestrial > Soil > Riparian zone | place: USA: East River... | reverse complement strand
GTATTTGAAAATAAATCCTGTGTTTCTGTAGCAGATATAGATAATGATGGCGACCAGGATCTGTTTGTAGGAAATCTTGCAAGTCCTGCTAAATACGGAATGCCGACAACATCCTACCTATACATTAATGACGGTAAAGCCCATTTCACAAAAGCAGGTGATAATATTATTCCACTGCATTTATTAGGCATGGTAACGGCGGCATCATTTACTGATATTGATAATGATGGCTGGAAAGACCTGGTTGTATCAGGCGAATGGATGCCCGTAAAAGTTTTTAAAAATAATAAAGGGAAATTTTCTCCAATCGATATACCTGCATCAACAGGTCTTTGGCAAAGTATATATACAACAGATGTAAATGGTGATGGATTTGCTGATATACTTGCGGGTAATTGGGGCTGCAATAACAAATTTTGGAGCGGAAAAACCGGTCCATTAAAACTTTATGTAAAAGACTTTGATAACAACGGATCTACGGAACAAATTCTTGCCTATACTATTGATGGAAAAGAATATCCTTTCCTGGCAAAAGATGAGTTGGAAAGAGCTTTGCCTGTTTTGAAAAAATATTATTTAAAGTACAACGAAGTAGCAGGTAAAACAGTGCAATATGTTTTCTATGATCTGTTCAAAGATAATACAGAACTTAAAGCTGAAGTGTTAGCTTCTTCATGTTTTATAAATGATGGCAAAGGAAATTTTAAAAGGATGGATCTTCCACAAGAACTGCAACTCGCTCCTATTTTTTCTTTTGCCCCTTTTGACAGCATGACAAATAACTATTTAGCAGCGGGAAATTTTTATAATGTTATCCCTTATGAGGGTCGCTATGATGCATTGCAACCAACATTTTTTTCATATAACAAAAAGCAAGGCGCATTTCAATATGATTCAGAACTTGTTTCCATCACCGGCCAGGCAAGAGATGCAAAATGGATCAACTATGCTGGTGGTGGCAAAATTTTAATAATCGCACGAAATAACCAACCCTTAGTTTTTTTAAACCCTACAAATGGTCAGTAAAATGAATAAAGACAAAATATTTTTTGCTCTAATCATTGGGCTCTTATGTTTAAATGCTAAGTGTTCAAATAAAGATCAGCCAACTCCCCCTGCTCCTCCAACCCCCTCTCCTGCAACAAATGATATTTCTGCCTGGATAACCAAAGGAGATAGATCAGCCTTGCTGCAAAAGCAAAGTAATTTATCATTTACTTCAGCGACAAATACAAATCCAACTGTGGAATTGGACAGTACTATAACATATCAAACTATCGATGGATTTGGATATACATTGACAGGAGGCAGCGCTTATCTTATTAATCGTTTAACAGCAGCACAAAAAACTTCTTTATTGCAAGAGTTGTTTGGAAACAGTGAAAATTCAAATGCAATTAGCTATTTGCGCATCAGCATTGGCGCATCCGATCTGAGTGCGGAAGTTTTCAGCTATGATGATATGCCGACGGGACAAACTGATGTGAACCTTGCAAATTTCAATTTATCAAAAGATACAGTAGATGTAATTCCATTGCTAAAAGAAATTTTACTTATCAATCCTAATATTAAAATTATGGGTTCGCCATGGAGTCCGCCGGTCTGGATGAAAAATAATGGGAGTTCGGTTGGAGGAAACCTGCAAACACAATATTATGCTGTGTATGCTCAATATTTTGTAAAGTATATACAGGCGATGAGAGCAAAGGGAATTACTATTGATGCTATCACTCCACAAAATGAACCGCAACATGGAGGTAATAACCCAAGCATGGTTATGTCGGCAACTCAACAGGCTGATTTTATAAAAAATCATCTTGGTCCTGCATTCCAGGCAGCTGGCATTTCAACAAAAATTATTATCTGGGATCATAATTGTGATAACCCCAATTATCCGATCACTATTTTGAATGATGCAGCGGCTAAACAATATATCAACGGCTCAGCTTTTCATTTATACAATGGCGATATCAGTGCATTATCAACAGTTCATGCTGCACATCCTGATAAAAATCTTTATTTTACTGAACAATGGACGGGTGCCAATAGCAGTTTTGACGGCGATTTGAAATGGCATTTAAAAAATGTGATCATTGGTTCAATGCGCAACTGGAGTAAAGTAGCGTTGGAATGGAACCTTGCTAATGATGGTGGTTATAACCCACATACTCCGGGAGGATGCACTGAATGTAAAGGAGCAATTACACTCGATGGTGCTATTAATAGAAATGTATCTTATTATATCATTGCCCATGCATCCAGGTTTGTCCCCCCAGGTTCTGTAAGAATAGAAAGTAATCATGCTGGAAGCTTTTTTAATGCAGCATTTAAAACTCCGGATGGAAAAAAAGTTTTAATAGTAATAAATGATGGTACAGTTGCTGCAAGTTTTAATATCAAATTCAAAGGGAAAATTGCTGTAGCATCTTTGCCTGGTGGTGCGGCAGCAACTTATGTTTGGTAATTACTTTTGAAAAAAGAAAATAAAAGACGGACAAGCAACCGCCGGTTTAACTATCAACATGCGGATAAAAATAAAATATCGACGATCTTCTTTGGTATTAATTTCCATTGTAAGCATGGTTTTTATCCTGGCAAGATGCGTAAGTGCTGAAAAGAAAGATAAACCAGCAGAAGAAGCGATAACATTTGAATCATATACGACGGCTGAGAAATGTGTTAGTTGTCACAAAGAAATTTATGACAGTCATCTTAAATCCGCACACTATCTCACAGGGCAACCAGCGGAAGAAAAATTTATCAAAGGGAGTTTTGAAAAAGGAAAGAATGAGTATTCCTATAGCCCCTTGATCTTATTATCCATGCAAAAAAGAGACAGTGGTTTTTACCAGGTTGCATATTTTAAAGGAGAAGAAAAAAAAGCAATGCGTTTTGATATGGTGATCGGGTCGGGTGTGATGGGGCAATCTTTTTTAAACTGGAGAAATAGTCAGTTGTATCAATTACCTATCACTTATTTTACAGCAGCAGATCAGTGGTCAAATAGCCCGGGCTTTCCGAATGAAAAAGTGATGATCGCTCGCCCTGCTACTGCCCGCTGTCTTGAATGTCATATTTCATATGCAGAAGGAATTTCGGGCTCTCCTTTGGAACCAGTTGAGTTTGATCGGAACAAAATTATTTATGGGGTTGACTGCCAGAAATGTCATGGTCCTGCTGCAAAACATGTAGAATATCAAACACAACATCCGGATGAAAAAAGGCCGAAGTATATTGTGAATCCTTCAAAACTTTCAAGATCACAACAAGTAGATATTTGTGCCTTATGTCATGGTGGCAATATGCAGAAAACAAAACCTTCGTTCGAATTCTCTGCCGGAAAAGATCTTTCAGAATATTTTACGATCGATTCATTAAACAATTATGTTTTAAATAGCAGCAACGTGGACGTGCATGGCAACCAGGTTGGATTATTAAAAGCAAGCAAATGTTTCAGAATGAGTGTGTCAATGACTTGCAGCACTTGTCATAATACACATGAAAATGAAAGGGGGAAAACAGAATTATTTTCTCAACGATGCATGAGTTGCCATAACACTGTAGATGGAAAATTTAAAACCGCTACTCATTCTCAAATTGCGATGGTTGACAAAAACTGCATTGATTGCCATATGCCCGCACAGCCGTCAAAATCAATTGCCGTTTTTTTGCAGGGAGAAGAAACGCCAAAAGCATCATTACTACGTTCACATTTTATCAGTATATATCAGGATGAAGTAAAAAAGTTTTTAAATAAAAACAAGTAAATGAAAAAAATAGCTTATTCAGCAATAGTTTTATTAACAGTTGCATGCACTGAACAGAAAACTGCTGATGTTTCCGTTGCTAAATATGATGCAACGGGAAAAACTGTATCTGTCTTTACCACTGCCGATAGCACAGATTATCGTTTAACGTCTACAGGCACCCTGGAGTTTAAAGAAAAAGGCCAGCCACCTGAAAATGAAATTTCAGTTTTTGTAGACCCTTCAAAAAATTACCAGGAGTTTTTAGGTGTTGGTGCTGCGCTAACTGATGCATCAGCTGAAACATTTGCGAAACTGCCTAAAGACAAACAACAGGAATTTCTTAAAGCTTATTTTGATAAAGAAAATGGCATTGGTTATACACTTGCAAGGACTAATATTCATAGCTGTGATTTCAGTAGTGGCAGTTATACTTATGTAAGCGAGGGAGATAAAGAATTAAAATCATTTAATGTTGATCATGATAAACAATTTCGAATTCCATTTATTAAAGAAGCGATAAATGCAGCGGGTGGTAAACTCACTTTATATGTCAGCCCATGGAGTCCGCCGGCATGGATGAAAGACAATAACGATATTTTACATGGAGGAAAATTGAAACCTGATTTTTATCAAAGCTGGGCTAATTATTATGCAAAATTTATTAAGACTTATGAGAAAGAAGGTATCCCGATATGGGGCTTAACCATACAGAACGAACCAATGGCTACGCAACGTTGGGAAAGTTGTATTTATACCGCAGAAGAAGAAAGAGATTTCCTGAAAAATTTTCTTGGGCCCACAATGAATAGTGAAGGATTGAGTGACAAAAAGATAATTGTATGGGATCACAATCGTGATCTGATCTATCAACGTGCAGAAACATATTTTGATGATCCAGAAGCATCGAAATATGCATGGGGTATTGGATTTCATTGGTACGAAGACTGGAGTGGCGGACAACAGATGTTTGATAATGTAGCCTTGGTAAACAAAGTTTATCCCGATAAAAATATCATGTTTACCGAAGGCTGCGCTGAAAGTTTTGACAGCAGTCGCTATGATCGCTGGAGTTTGGGTGAAGAATATGGCCGTTCAATGATACATGATTTTAATAGCGGCGCAGTTGGCTGGACCGATTGGAATATTTTACTCGACGAAACCGGAGGTCCTAATCATGTTAAGAATTTTTGTTTTGCACCAATGCATGCGGATACAAGGACAGGTCAACTTATTTATACAAACTCATATTATTACATCGGTCATTTTTCAAAATTTATTAAACCAGGTGCAAAAAGAATTATCAGCAGCCCGACACGCAGCCAGTTGTTGACAACTGCATTTAAAAATCAAGACGGAACAGTTGTTGTCGTTGTAATGAATGAAAGCAACATTAAGACACCTTTCTTTTTATGGATAAATGGAAAAGCTGCAGAAACAGTTGCGTTGCCACATTCCATAAATACTTATGTTATTAAATAATTGTATTGGTGAAGTTGTTTTTTAAAAATATACTTAGTTTACCGCTGGTTTTAGTATTTCTTTTTTCCTGTAAAAAAGATAAAACACCAGAAGTACCTCCGGCGCCTAAACAAGTGTCAGTAAAAAATATTTTTATCAATTCGATCACATTTGATAATAATATTCATGGAATAAATATATTGCCAGTGATCAGAATTGAGTTTACTGAGCCGGTCAACCCATCAACAGTAGGAACTGCGGTTAAATTAACTAATATCAGCGGTGTTGAATCTGCGATCACTACAACGCTTCAGAATAAAGATTCTGTTTTGTTGGTTCAACCTTCTGCTCCATTAAATTATATTTCAAAATATAATTTTAGAATTACTGCAGATCTTAGGTCTTCTACCGGCGGAAGTTTTCTTTCTGCGGTAGATAATAATTTTATTACCAAAATTGATTCATCAAGAAAATTTCCGGTCATTCCTGATAATGCATTACTTGACCTGGTACAGCAACAAACTTTTAAATATTTCTGGGATTATGGTCATCCTGTTAGTGGTCTTGCAAGAGAAAGAAGTAATGCAACTCCTGAAACTGTAACATCGGGTGGTTCCGGTTTTGGTGTAATGGCAATTGTTACAGCAATCACTCGTGGATTTATTACAAGAGCACAGGGCCTCGCAAGATTGCAAACTATTGTTTCATTTCTAAAAAATACAGCTCCAAAATTTCATGGTGCCTTTTCTCATTGGATGAATGGAAGCACGGGGTCTGTTGTTCCCTTTAGCCCAAATGATGATGGTGGTGATCTTGTAGAAACATCTTACCTGATGATGGGTTTGTTATCTGCAAGGCAGTTTTTTAATGCAGCTGATGTTACGGAAACAAATTTGAGAAATGATATTAATACACTATGGCAGGGAGTTGAATGGGATTGGTTTCGTCAAAACGGAAAAAAAATTTTGTATTGGAATTGGAGTCCCAATGCAGGCTTTGCGGTAAATGTGCCAATACAGGGATGGAATGAAACTTTAATAACTTATGTGCTCGCTGCTTCTTCTCCAACTCATTCTGTACCAAAAGCAGTTTACGATAGTGGGTTTGCAAGAAACGGTGCGATGGTTAATAACGGTAATTATTATGGTTATCAGCTTCCTCTTGGTCCTTCAGGTGGCGGGCCGCTATTCTTTGAACATTATTCTTTTCTTGGCATCAATCCAAATGGCCTGACAGATCTTTATGCCAACTATACCACACAAACAAAGAATCATTCACTCATTAATTATACATATTGCGTTTCGAATCCAAAAGTTTGGTTTGGATACAGTGATAGCTGTTGGGGACTAACAGCAAGTGATATTCAAAATGGTTATACTGCTAGTTCCCCAACAAATGATCTAAGTTATATAGCTCCAACTGCAGCGATTTCGTCCTTATCGTATATTCCAACTGAAAGCATGAAAGCTTTAAAATTTTTCTATTATGTATTAGGCGATAAAATTTGGGGCCAATATGGTTTTAAAGATGCATTCAGTTTACATAACCCATGGTTCGCTGATTCTTATTTGGCAATTGACCAGGGACCAATTATTGTAATGATCGAAAATCATCGCAGTGGTTTATTGTGGAATTTATTTACCAGTTGCCCGGAAGTAAAAACAGGTATGATGGCGTTAGGATTTAGTGCACCTTATTTATAATTAGAAATTTATTTACTCATGTTGAGATCTAGGTTTGTTATTGCCGTATTGCTTTTCTTTATTGCTTGTTCATCCCAAAACAAAAAGAAAGGACCAGTTTCTGTTAGTCATTCTGCTATTTCAGATGAAGCTTTATTAGATTCTGTACAAAAGCAAACCATAAAATATTTTACCGAAGGTGCCGAACCTATAAGTGGTATGGCCCGTGAACGTTTTCATACAGATAATGATTATCCCGAGAAAGATAAAAATATAATTACAAGTGGTGGGGCCGGTTTTGGAGTAATGAATTTGATAATAGCAATTGAAAGAAAGTTTATTTCAAGAGAAGAAGGTTTGCAACGACTTGAAAAGATCGTTCACTTTTTAGAAACTGCCGATCGTTTTCATGGTACATGGCCGCATTGGTGGAATGGAGAAACGGGCAAGACAAAACCATTTAGGAAAAAGGATGAAGGGGCTGACTTGGTAGAGACTTCCTATATGCTTCAGGGATTGCTTTGTGTTCGCCAGTATTTTAAAGATGGAAATGAAAAAGAAAAGTCCTTGGCACAAAGAATAGATAAACTATGGAAAGAAGTTGAGTTTGATTGGTTTCGCAATGGCACAAATGTTTTGTATTGGCATTGGAGCCCAAATTATGAATGGCAAATGAATTTTCCTGTTCGTGGTTATAATGAATGTTTAATAATGTACGTATTGGCTGCATCATCCCCAACACATGGGGTTCCTGCTGAAGTATATCATGAAGGTTGGGCTGAAAAAGGTAAGATAAAATTTCCACATACAGCACTGGGATATCAATTGGAATTGAGATACCAGGGAAACCCTCCGAATGGTGCGCCATTATTCTGGTCGCAATATTCTTATCTTGGTTTAGATCCTCGTGGTTTAAAAGATAAATACACTGATTATTGGAAAGAGAATACCAATCAAACACTGATCAATTATAAATGGTGTGTTAACAATCCAAAAAAATATAAAGGTTATGGTGAAAACAATTGGGGCTTAACTGCCAGTTACTCTAATAAATTTTATGCTGCACATGCACCTGATTCAACAAATGACCTGGGAGTAATAACGCCAACAGCAGCTTTATCATCATTTCCATATACACCTAAAGAATCCATGGCTGCTTTGAAACATTGGTATTATGATATGAATGATAAATTATGGGGACCATACGGCTTTTATGATGCGTTTAGTGAAACAGAGAACTGGTATCCTGTAAAATATTTGGCAATAGACCAGGGACCAATCCCGGTAATGATAGAAAATCATCGTAGCGGTTTGTTATGGAAGCTATTTATGAGTTCTCCCGAAATAAAAGAAGGATTAAAAAAATTAGGTTTTGAAAGTCCTGCATTGAATAAATAGTTTTTGTAAGTAGACGTGTTTGCAGGGTCAATTATGCGAATAAAAAAATTGAAATATTATTTTCTATTCATGATCCTGATACAAGGCAAAATAATTTGTATTGGCCAAAATGGGTATGGGCCACCAGTATTCAAACAGGATTTTGGTTTTGGCAATAGCAGTGCTGCAACCATCGGGGTCCCGTTACCATCAGGAAAAAGTTTTTTCACATTTGAAAACTCTGTTTGTCCACCACCCGAAGGCTATACTATTCTAAGAAGTATTTTCCCTGTTCAAAATTGTTTTACCAATACATTGATAGGCCTTAGTCACGATAATGATCCTTCGATAGATTATGGTATGATGATGGTGGTAAATAATAATAGCAGTGCAAACAACAGGCTGGTGTATGTTGATACTGTAGATCAGTCTATGTGTGCAGGTGAAGAATATCGTTTTTCGGCAGCTTTCATCAATATAGATCTGATAAATGGATCGCTGGATTGTCCCAATTTTCCCGACTACCCGGTATTTGAACTAAGGATCGAAGATGGAGCAGGAAATTTGATAAAAAAAGATACCACTGGCCGTCTTGTTTCCTATCCGGCCCCACCTATGATGGGTTATAAATTCAGGGAAGACGGTTTTAATTTTATAATGCCTGTCGCTATTAACAAACTCATTCTTAAGATAACAATATTACATTCTACTTATGAATGTGCTGAAGATTTTGCCGTAGATGATATTCAACTCAGGCCGCTTGGGCCTCGTGCATTAATCAAATTTGATAACGAACCTTCAACTACTATTGTCAAAAGTGTTTGCTTTCAACATAACACAAAAGTGTCAATGTCCGGATCCGTAGAGTTTTATTACACAAATACTGCAGTGCAGTGGCAGCAGAGTACAGACAATGGCCTTACATGGATAGATATTCCCGGAGCAACTTCATATACTTATTCAAGAGCCTTTTCAGTTCCTGATACTTTTTTATTCAGGTTGACAGCGGGTGAGTCCGTAAATATTAGCAATCCATACTGCAGGGTAGCATCGAATACCAGGAAAGTTGAAGTAGATGCGCTTCCTACCGGTTACCAAATAACAAATAATTCACCCGTTTGTTCAGGACAAGATCTCAAGTTTAATGCAACTGGTGGTGCATCGTATTTATGGTCCGGACCGAATGGTTTTTATGATAACATACCTTATCCTCATATTTTTTTCTCATCATTGAATGATAGCGGGTGGTATTATGTTGATGTGTTTAGTTTGGGTGGTTGCAAGGTTACTGATAGCACTCATGCAACTGTGATCGGAACTGATGTTTATGCAAAAGGTGATACTGCAATATGCAAAGGGAATTCAGTTAAACTTGAAGCAAGCCCAGGGGCAACTTATTTATGGACGCCAGCCGCTGGCTTATCTGCAACAAACATACAACGCCCAAGAGCTAAGCCAGATATTACAACTGTTTATACTGTTGAAGTAAAAGATAACGCAGGATGCAGTGATACAGCTAAAGTGGAAGTAAGAATAATAAACAAAATAGAATTAAAAGCAGGAATTTCAGGAACCGGGTATTTATGTCGTTCTTATGACTCTGCTTCTTTTAAAGATATAAGCACCGGGAATATTACAACATGGAATTGGGATTTTAATAATGGGCAAACAGCAACAATAAAGCAGCCGCCAGTTCAATATTTTTCAATGTCTGCAAATAAGGATACTTATGTAGTTCGATTGGCGATTGCAGATACTTCAGGCTGTACTGATACAGCCTATCACTTTGTCAAAGTTTTGGATAATTGTTATATCGCAGTGCCTACAGCATTTACTCCTAATGGAGATGGACTTAATGATTACTTATATCCGCTCAATGCATATAAAGCAACCAATCTCTCATTTAAAGTTTTTAACCGAACTGGTCAGTTGGTTTTTGAAACAAAAGACTGGACCGTTAAATGGGATGGAACTATAAAAGGTACTAAGCAAGCCAGCGGAGTATATGTATGGATGCTGGATTATAATGATGCAGCCGGAAAAAGAATATCATTAAAAGGAACAACTTCATTAATACGATAAACGCCATTTTTTATGAAACAAACTGTGGGAATACTTTTATTGGCAATATTTTTTGTTGCAGGCTGTAAACAAAAACAAACCGCTGCAAAAGTAAATGGTAATTATGGCGATGGCGCTGACAGCATTGCTCCTACCGGGGTTTTGAAAGGACTAAACGATGAGCAATTACTCGAAACAGTACAAAAACAAACTTTCCGTTTCTTCTGGCATGGAGCACATCCTGTAAGTGGATTGGCATTGGAAAGAAGTGACACTGTCTTAGCTGAACATTACTGGGACTATATCAATGAAGCATGGGATGAACCGAATTTCAGCAAAACAACTTTCGGACCTGATGCCGGAGCGATCGGTGGAACTGGTTTTGGGATTATGAGTACGGTTGTTGCAGTTGAAAGAGGTTGGATAGGAAGAGATACGGCTATAAGAAGATTGATCAAGATCGCAGACTTCCTGATCAATGCAGATTGTTATCATGGCATCTATCCGCATTTCATGAATGGAACAACAGGTAAAGCAATAAAGTTTGATCGCTTAGATGATGCCGCTGATATTGTAGAAACTTCTTATTTGCTGATGGGTTTTTTATGCGCAAGAGAATATTTCAATAAAGAAACACCAAGAGAAGTTTACTTGCGCAAACGGGTCAATCAAATGTGGGGAGCTGCCAACTGGAACTGGCATACTAATGGGCAAAACAAATTGTTTTGGCACTGGAGCCCTAATAATGGATTTGATATGAATTTCCCTGTATGGGGTTACAATGAATGTTTGATAACTTATATTATGGCAGCTTCTTCCCCTTACAAAGGAATTTCAAAAGAAGTATATAATGGAACATGGGCCGGCAGCCAGGGATTTAAAAACGGAAGAGATTACTATGGATATAAATTGCCGCTAGGTAATTATGATGAGGATAAAGGCGGTCCCCTATTTTTTGAACAATATACTTTCCAGGGCATTGATCCGAATGGGTTAAAAGATTCTTTAGGCAATGATTATTTTCTGCAAGGAAAAAATCATACACTCATCAACCGTGCTTATTGCATGGAAAACCCCAAAAAATTTAAAGGTTATAGTGATAAGTGCTGGGGACTTACTGCCGGTGATAGCTATAAAGGTTATGTTGCACATAGTCCGCAAAATGACCGTGGTGTGATACAACCGACTGCAGCGATCTCATCTCTACCTTATACACCAAAAGAAAGTATGGAAGCTTTACGCTATTTCTATTATGAATTGGGTGACAAGATCTGGAGTGACTATGGTTTTGTAGATGGCTTTAGTATTCATCACAACTGGTATGCAAAATCGCATTTGGCAATTGACCAGGGGCCGATCGTTACAATGATCGAGAATTACCGAACAGGTTTGCTTTGGAAATTATTTATGAATATTCCTGATATACAAAATGGATTAAAAAAATTAGGCTTTCAATCTCAATCGATAAAAAAATAATGATGCTGCACAAACATAAGCAATCTGCAAAGGCAACAACCATGTTGTTTGTGTTATTTGCAGTTGGGATTAATCTCTCTGCACAAAAAACACCAAAAGCAATTTTCATAATTGCAGATGGAATACCAGCCGATGTAATTGAAAGAATTAATCCGCCTGCATTAGCTGCGATCAGTAAGCAGGGTGGCTATGCAAGAGCATATGTCGGTGGTGAAAAAGACGGTTATTCACAAACTCCAACTATTTCAGCTGTTGGTTATAATAGTTTGCTTACCGGTACATGGGTGAATAAACATAATATATGGGATAATGATATTGCAGCTCCCAATTATAATTATTGGAATATTTACCGATTCTTTAAAACACAATATCCCCAAAAAACAACCGCTGTTTTTTCAACCTGGCTCGATAACAGGACAAAGTTAGTTGGTAGCGATTCCGTAAAGGCCGGCAATCTTCAACCTGATTTTTATTTTGACGGAATGGAATTAGATACTATTCGTTACCCCCATGATACAGCGGGCTATTTTTATCATTTAATTGATGAAGCAGTAGCTGATACGACTGCTGCTAATATTAAAAGAATAGCACCGGATCTAACATGGGTATATCTTGAATACACTGATGAAATGGGACATCGTCATGGCAATAGCAAACAAATGGATGATGCTGTTATTAAATTAGATAAACAGATAGGAAAAATATGGCAGGCAATTCAGTACCGCGAAAAGAGCTTTAATGAAGAATGGCAGATATGGATCACTACTGATCATGGTCGTGAGGATAATGGCTATCATCATGGCGGGCAAAGTCAGCGTGAAAGAACAACTTGGATCGTTACAAATGCAAAAGGATTGAATGAACGATTTAAAAAACAACAGCCAGCCATTGTTGACATCATGCCATCAATCGCATCTTTTCTAAAGGTTAGTATTCCAAAAGTTAAACTGATGGAGATCGATGGAGTTTCGTTGATAGGAAAATTATCAGCCACTAATGCAAAAGCCAGCATAAAAAATAGTTCATTAGAAATAAAGTGGAGTGTGATCAATAAAGAAGGAAAAGCAAAAATATGGATGGCTACAACCAACAAGTTTAAAATGGGGGGTCGTGATAGTTATAAGTTGGTTGCCGAAATTCCTGTTGCCGCAGGAAAAGCGATCGTTGATACAACACAAACCCCATCCGGTTTTTACAAGATGGCAATTGAAATGCCTTATAATATTTTAAACGGATGGATACTGGTAAAGCAATAAATATTTTTAACTATTAAAACTTGCTATATGGAAAACAATAAAAAAACAAGGGCGGGAATCAGCCGCCAACAATTTTTGCAATACACTGCTGGTGCTGGTGCAGCAATGTTGCTTTCGTCATTAGAAGGGCTTGCATTAGAAACACCTCAAAAAAAATTGCGTGTTGCTTTGATCGGTTGCGGTAGTGTTAGCAATCGTTACATTCCACACCTGCAAACATCTTCATTGATCCAAATAGTTAGCCTTTGCGATATTAAATATGAGCGGGCCGTGAATCAAAACAAACAATACAATGTAAGTGCACAAACTTATCCGCATATTGATAAAATGCTCGCAGGTGTTCCATTTGATATGATGGTAACAACTACTGATATGCAGGAGCATGAACGTTTGAACAAGCAGGCCTTAATGGCAGGCAAACATGTATGGAGTGAAAAGCCGATGGCGAATTCTTATGCTGCAGGCAAGGCATTATATGATCTTGCAAAATCAAAAAAGCTGAGAATATGGGGAGCACCGGCTGTAGTTAACAGTCCGCAATTTGAATATATGAGCAAAGCTATACAAGAAGGAAAATTGGGGAAATTGGCAAGTGCACATGGACAATATGGTCACACAGGACCAACATGGTCTTCATTCTTTTATGAAAAAGGCGGAGGCAGCATGCCTGACCTCGGTGTATATAATATGGCTACATTGACAGGATTATTGGGGCCTGCAAAAAGTGTAATGGCTATGCTGAGCATTGTAAAACCTGAACGCACCATCGATGAAAAAGGAAAAATAAAAGTAGAAGCAGAAGACAATGCACATGTATTAATAGAGCATGATAAAAATGTAATAAGTCATGTGATGTGTGGTTTTAATTTTTTCGATCCGCACGGACATGAAGCAGGTAACCAATCATTACATTCTATCCAGATCTATGGTGATTCAGGTAATATGCGATTGATCGGTTACGATTGGGAAACAAATGGTGTTGTTATGGATACATCATGGGATGAGCCGCCAAAATTAGTAAGTACTGACAAAGGCGGGTATGAATGGCAGGAAGGAGCCTCCAAAATTGGTGAAGCATTGGTAAAAGGGATCGAACCTCGTATTAACGCCGAACATGCATTGCATGTATTGGAAATTATTGAAGCAGCAAAAAAATCACAAGCAACCGGGACAAGAATTAAATTAAAGAGTAAATTTCCATGGCCAATGGTCTAGCATGCGAGAATTAATGCTTCCCCTCCCCGGAGGGGCGAGATTAGTTAATTTACAAGAATTGGAAATTGGGGTGGGTTACGGACAACAGCTTTTCATGGCATCGTTCCTTGCGACGCTCCGTTCAGGATTCTGTTCATTCTTGAGCAAATGCGTCGCAGTTTACCCAGACGCTGAGCTTGTCGAAGCGGAAGGGTCGCACACTTGTACTGTATATTTTCACGGCATCAATTTTAAAATGAGTCACACCACTGGTATAGGTTTATCTGCAGCAAAAGCATTTATTGCGGAAGGAGCAAAAATTGTTGTTGTTGGAAGGAACGCAGACAGTGTTGCAGAAGCAAAAAAATTATTAGGTAAAGATGCAGAAGCTCTTGCTGCTGATGCCACACATCCCGAAACAGCAAACAACTCTATTCTTACATGTATTGAAGAGTTCGGAAGTTTTGATGGTTTATATCATGTGGCCGGTGGCAGCGGCAGAAAATTCGGTGATGGTCCTTTGCACGAATTAACTCTTGAAGGATGGAATAAAACATTCGAGTTAAATCTTACTTCACTAATGTTATCTAACCAGGCAGCGATAAAGAAATTTTTAGAATTAAAAACAAGTGGTACAATTTTAAACATGGGCTCAGTGCTTGGCTTTTTACCATCCCCAAAATATTTTTCAACACATGCCTATGCCGCAACAAAAGCAGCGATCATCGGTTTCAGCAGATCAATTGCAGCTTATTATGCAAAAGATGATTTACGTATTAATGTAATTGCGCCTGCTTTAGTAGAAACTCCCATGGCACAAAGAGCAGCAAACGATAAAGAAATTTTATCGTTTATTAAAACAAAACAACCATTGGATGGTGGAAGAATTGGAAAACCAGAAGACACAGATGGAATTGCAGTTTATTTTATGAGTGATCAATCAAAATTTACAACCGGACAAGTAATTGCGGTTGATGGTGGATGGAGTGTAAGTGAAGGACAGGATTAATTAAGAAATAAAAATTAATAATTAAGAATTGGGGAACCAGATCACAATAGGAATTGATTTAGGAGGAACAAGAATAAAAGGAGTCGTGATCGATGCCGTTGGGAATGTTCTTCATCAGACTTATACTCCTACAAATGATGGAGAAGGAGAAGCATGGAAAGAAGGCATTGCCAAAACTGTTCATGAATTAAGGCAAAAAGTTCCTATAGAAAAGATCGCGGTGGGTATTTCTGCACCGGGATTACCAAATAAACAGAATACCACCATAGCATTTATGCCGGGAAGATTAGAAGGATTAGAAAATTTTGTTTGGGGTGACTACCTAAAATGTTCGGCTTATGTTTTAAATGATGGAGTAGCGGCATTAGTGGCAGAAGCAAAGACAGGTGCCGCAAAAAATAGTACTAATGCAATAATGATAACATTAGGTACAGGAGTTGGTGGAGCATTGCTCATTAATAAACAACCCTACCAGGGTTCATTCAATAAAGCAGGACATATTGGTCACATGGTGATTGACAGCAATGGTGATGCAGATGTAACGAACATGCCCGGCAGCATTGAAGAATGTATTGGCAATTGTACAGTTGAAAAAAGAAGCAAAGGAAAATTTACTTCAACACATGAATTATTAGAGGCATATCGGAATGACGATGAGTTTGCCAAACAAGTATGGCTTGTGTCTGTTAAAAAATTGGCAATCGGCTTAGCATCGGCCAGTAATTTTATTTCCCCGGATACAATTGTGGTTGGCGGTGGTATTGCTGAAGCAAATGATGATCTCTTTTCACCCCTTAATAAATGGTTTGATGAATTTGAATGGCAACCCGGAGGTATACGACCACAAATTGTAAAAGCAGTTCATGGAGATCTTGCCGGTGCAATCGGTGCTGCTTGCTTTGCTATGAGTAAAAATGAATAGAAAAAATTTGGTTACTGGTCTTTTAACAATGAGCCTGCTGCTTCATCTATCAGTATATAACCATCATTATGTTTTTGTATAATACTTGCAGGAAAACTTTCTGTAACCGGGCCTTCAATTGTTTTTTTTATCACTTCTGCTTTTTTTGAACTATTTGCCATTAAGAAAACTTTTTTTGTCTTCATCAGGTGTCCAAAACCGATAGTAATTCCTTTCCCAAGTTCAACTGGCCCAGCAAAATATTTTTGCCCAACAGATTTAGTCATCTCCTCGAGTTCTGCAACATGTGAGAAAGTTGCAAATGAAGTACCAGGTTCATTAAAACCAATATGACCATTCATGCCAATCCCAACGATCATAATATCAATACCTCCTTTGTCGGCGATCACTTTATCCATTTTAGAACATTCACTTTTCAGATCTTCGGCCAGCCCATTAAATAAAAAATATTGTGATGATGATAATTGAAGTGGTTTAAATATTTTTTTGTGAAAGAAATAATGACAGCTTCCGGTATTGGTTGGCGTTAAGCCCACCCATTCATCAAGCCCGAGGAAGGTAAATTTTGAATAGTCGAGTTGGCCTTCTTTCAATTTTTGTACGAGCAGGTCACATGTGAGAGCAGGTGTGCTGCCCGATGCCATACAAAGCACCAGGTTTGGTTTATTTTTTATGTAATCGGCAATAAGATCCGCCGCATAAGCAGACAATTGCTCATAGTTTTTAAAACTGACTATTTGCATAAGGTTAGTTGAAAAATTTATCATGAAAAGATATAAAAATCTGCCTGAAATTCAACAAACTATCAAGCTTTTCAATAACTTCAGACTCTGCTAAATTTCCTTCGAAAAATGACAAAAAGATCAAGCCTTGCTGCCGAATATTTATTGAAATGCAGAGAAATACTGGACAAGATCGGCGAACAGGAAGATCAAATTCAAAAAGCAGCGGACTGGTTTGCAGAATCAATACTAGCTGGAAGAATGGTTCATGTTTTTGGAAGTGGGCACAGTCGCATCATGGTGGAAGAAATGTGGCCACGTTATGGTTCCTTCCCGGGCTTTAATCCAATAGTTGAATTATCACTTACATACCATAACAATGTAGTTGGCGCAAATGGTCAGCGACAAGCCATGTATCTTGAAAACGTTTCCGGACTGGCAGAAAAAATTCTCAGGAATTTTGGGTTGAGTGAAAAAGATACTGCGTTGATCATTTCATCCAGTGGTTGCAATGTTGTTCCAATAGAAATGGCGGAATTGTTTCAAAAGAAGAAAATAAAAGTGGTTGCCTTGATCACTCAAAAACACCTTGCGGCTTCAACCAGTAAAAGGACCGATGGAAAAAAACTTTCTGACTTTGCTGATCTACTATTAGATACCGGCGCACCGGCTGGTGATTCCATGATCAGGGTTGATGGATTAGAAACACCTGTATCACCCGGCTCCACTGTTGGAGGTATCATGATCATCAATAGCATCAAAGCGGAAATAGCGAGATTATTAACTGAAGCTGGCAAACCACCAAAAGTTTTAACTGCCGGGTGTGTCGTAGGATCAGAAAAAGCAATAGCATTATTTGAAGCAGCATATGATGAACATGCACACCGGTTGGCTGAGTTATATAAAAATGTTGGAAAAGCTGAATAGCCATTCGACATCCCAATAGCTATCGGGACAGGGTGGCAATTGAAGAGTAAGATGAATAGAGAATATAATGTACAAGAGTGCGACGCAATAGGTGTTGAATAGAAATTCAAAAGTTGGTAATATAAAAATAAAAAATGTCTACTATACCGATCAGAACAACCGTTGTAGGCAGTTATCCTTTCCCGGGATGGCTTGAGTTTGCATCACAAAATCTAAACAAATTTGGTGCAGCCGATATTGAAGAGATGATCGAAGATGCAGTGATCGCTGCTGTTCATGACCAGGTAACAGCAGGATTGGATGTGATTACAGACGGCGAACAAACACGACTCGATTTCAATCTATCTTTTTATGGTTTTATAAAAGGGATCGAGAATAATGAAACCGAAACAAGAAAATTTGGCCCGCCTGCACATGACCAGCGGGGAAAAAATAATATCGTTGGAGATTTAATAGCGCCAAATGGTTTGGGTGCTGTAAAAGAATTTCAGCGTTTAAAAAAATTAGCTCCGGCAGGGCCAACATTAAAAGCAAGCGTACCTGGTCCTTATACATTGAGCGGAAGACTTCTTTCAAATGATAAATACAAAGACCGTTATGCGATCACTGAAGCATTGCTTCCCATTATTCGAAGTGAGCTGGAAGCCTTAGTGGCAGCTGGTTGTACGGAGATAACTGTAGATGAACCTTCGATGAGTTGTTATGCATATAAAGAAGATACAAAAAGATTTGTAGACATTTTCAATCGCACAGTGAAGCCAATAGTCGGAAAATGTAATCTGAGTACTCATTTATGTTTTGGAAATTTTAAAGGTAGGCCTGTTGGCTATCGTAGCATCAAACCTATGTTGCCTGATTTTTTAGATATGACGGTTGATGAGATCCATATTGAAATGGCCAACCGAGAATTTGCAGAAATAGAATTACTAAAACCATTTGCCGACAAGATGCATGTGGCCGTTGGCATTATCGATGTCAAAAATTATTACATCGAAACAGTGGATGATGTAGTGGAAAGAATAAACCGGTGTTTAAAGTATGTGCCTGCAGAAAAGTTATCTGTTGCACCTGATTGCGGATTGAGTCAAACGGCGAGATGGGCATCGAGACAAAAGCTGATCAATATGGTGAAGGGAGCAAAAAAAGTTAGAGAAAGTTTATAGTCCATAGTTTTTAGTTCATCGTTTATATACAATGCTTATTAAGGCTGTCAAAAAAGGCGAAAAGCTTATAGCGGAAATGGATTCGCTTGTGAATGATAAAGATCATTCTCATTTATGGTGGTTAGGACAAAGTGGTTTTCTATTACAATGGAAAGGGAAAAGAGTTTTGATCGATCCATACCTCTCAGATTCTTTGACAAAAAAATATTTAACAACAGATAAGCCGCACACAAGGATGAGTGAGCTGGTTGTAAAGCCGGAATTATTAAAAAATATTTCTGTAGTTTCTTCAAGTCACAATCATACAGATCATCTGGATGCAGAAACATTGATGCCAATTTTGAAAAATAATGTGCAAATAAAATTTATTATACCTGAAGCAAACAGGGAGTTTGTAGCTGAGAGAGTGAAATGCGAAAAAGATTTTCCAATAGGGTTAAATGATAGAAAATCGGCGGTAGTTGATGAGTTTACATTTTATGGCATACCGGCAAAGCATAATGAAATAGAAAGAGACGAAAAAGGAAATTGCAAATACATGGGATATGTGATTGAATTTGGAAAATATAAAATATATCATAGCGGCGATACCCTTTGGTTCGATGAAATGATTGATCGCTTAAAACCATTTTCGATTGATGCTGCGTTATTGCCTATCAATGGAGATAACCCGGAAAGAAAAGTTGCTGGTAATCTCGATTGTAAAGAAGCAGCTGAATTAGGAAAAGCTATCGATGCAAAAAATGTAATTCCCTGTCACTATGATATGTTTACATTTAATACGGCTGATGTAAATGATTTTGTGAAGGAAGCAGAGAAAATAGATCAGCCCTATAAAGTTTTGAAAGGAGGCGAAAGATTTACTTTTTGACATAATGATTGCTATGAATAATTTTTTTTCATCATCACCTCTCTGGCAAACAGCTGGTCTTACATTAATACGATGTATCCTGGGAGCATTTCTTATTTATCATGGCTGTGAAATTTTTTCCGAATCAAAGATCAATGGGTATCTTGAATGGGATGTGTTTAAAAGCTCAAACGGGAAATTATTAGTGATGGCCGGGAAAGCTTCCGAGCTCATAGCAGGACTATTTTTTGTGTTTGGATTTTTAACAAGAGTGGCTTCGCTTCTTATTATCGGTACCATGATCTATATAACATTTTTTTTAGGCCATGGTAAAATATGGTACGAAGATCAATATCCATTTTTATTTATTCTTCTCGCATTGGTTTTCTTTTTTACCGGTGCCGGCAGAATAAGTATTGATAATTTATTAGTTAAAAATATAAATAAACATGCCGGGTATTACACAGGTAAACACTAATGGAACAAATGCCAACAATTATGATGCCGTCGTAATTGGCAGTGGCATTAGTGGTGGCTGGGCCGCAAAAGAGCTATGTGAAAAAGGATTAAAGACATTGGTCCTGGAAAGGGGAAGAAATGTTGAACACATCAAAGATTATCCAACTGCTAATCTTTCAAGATGGGAGTTGCCGCATCGCGGTGATATTACACAGGAAACAAGAAAAAATAATCCGCTTATCAGCAAATCTTCTGGTTACGATGAATCAACACAGCATTTTTTTGTAAAAGATGCGGACCATCCTTACATACAGGAAAAACCGTTTGACTGGATACGTGGTTACCAGGTCGGAGGTAAATCATTAACATGGGGCAGAGCATGTGCAAGATGGAGCCCTTTTGATTTTACGGCTCCAAAACGTTTTGGTTATGGTGAATCTTTTCCCATAGGCTATGATGATATCAAAGATTGGTATAGTCATGTTGAAAAATTTATTGGCGTTTGCGGCAACAAAGAAGGAATTCCCTCAATGCCTGATGGAGAATTTTTAACTGCTTATGAGTTAAATGTTGTAGAACAGCATTTGCAAAAAGTGATAAAAGAAAAATTCAATCGTCATTATGTTTCCGGCCGATGGGCACATATTACTGATCCGCAGCCAATTCATATTGAACAGAACCGTACACAATGCATGAATAGAAATGCATGTGTGCGTGGTTGTCCCCTCGGTGGTTATTTCAGTTCAGTGAGCAGTACATTACCATGGGCAAAAAAAACAGGTAACTTAACAATACGTCCCCATTCTGTTGTGCATTCTATTATATATGATGAGCAAAAGCAAAAAGCAGTGGGTGTAAGAGTGATCGATGCAAATACAAAAGAAGCAACTGAGTTTTTTGCCCGTATCATTTTTGTGAATGCATCTGCATTGAACAGCAATTTAATTTTGTTGAACTCTACATCTAATCGTTTCCCCAATGGATTAGGTAATGATAGCGGCATATTGGGGAAATACATTTGCTTTCATAATTACCGTGCCGGTATGTGGGGCTATGTAGATGGATATGAAGATAAATATTACAAAGGATCGAAGCCTGTTGAGTGTATCGTTGCAAATTTCAGGAATGTAGAAAAGCGAGATACTGATTTTTTGGGGGGCTATGTAATTTATTCAGGCGCCAGCAGGGAACAGTTTAATCCGGATATTGAGCCTGAAATAGGTGCGGCTTATAAAGATGCAATGAGTGAGCCCGGCAAATGGACTGTGTACATGTATATGCAGGGAGAAACAATTGCAAAAGCAACCAATCATGTTCGATTAAGTACTGATAAAAAAGATCAATGGGGAATTCCATTATTGATAACCTCTGTCGGCTATGATGATAATGATGATAAAATGGTAAAAGATTTTTTAGAACAGGGAAAAGCCATGCTTGAAGCAGGAGGAGTAAAAGTAGCAGATAGTTACGATAATCACCAGGCGCCGGGATTAGATATTCATGAAATGGGTGGTGTTCGTATGGGTAGCGATCCAAAGAATTCGATGCTCAATGAATTTAACCAACTACATCATTGCAAAAATGTTTTTGTAACTGATGGAGCTTGTATGACCAGTACTGGAAGTCAAAGCCCATCTATTTTGTATATGGCATTTACTGCAAGAGCCGTTGATCATGCAGTCAATGAAATGAAAAAAGGAAATTTATAGAACCATGATTTATATGATTATAGGGATAAGGAAATTGATGATGATACCAGCTTTAGTAACTCCGGTTAGACATCGTTGCGTCGCAATCCGTTCATCTGCATTACTACTATTATGCTTTTTATTATTCTCACAGAAAGTTTTTTCCCAGAACCCGCCTTTGGGGGGCCGGGGGGCTACCTATTGCAATCCGATCAATATAGATTATGGCTACACTCCTATTCCGAATTTTTCTGAATGGGGAAGACACCGTGCAACTGCGGATCCTGTAATTGTACTATACAACAACGATTATTATTTATTCAGCACTAATCAATGGGGTTATTGGTGGAGTAGTGATATGCTCAACTGGAATTTTGTTTCAAAAAAGTTTTTGCGTACGTGGAATACCGGTACTTATGATGAACTCTGTGCCCCGGCAGTCGGTATAGTTGGCGATACCATGCTTGTTTTTGGTTCCACTTATACCAGCAAGTTCACTTTATGGATGAGCACAAATCCTAAGGTCAATGATTGGAAGCCGCTTGTTGATTCATTTGAGATCGGTGGTTGGGATCCATCTTTTTTTACTGATGATGATGGTCGCTTATATATGTATAATGGAAGCAGTAATAAATTCCCGATGTATGGAATAGAATTAAATCGAAAAACATTTCAACCCATTGGTACAAGAAAGGAAATGTATTTATTGGAACCCTGGCGTTTTGGATGGCAACGATTTGGCGAGCATATGGATAACACTTTTCTCGATCCTTTTATTGAAGGATCACATATGACAAAATACAAAGGCAAATATTATTTACAGTATGGTGCACCGGGAACAGAATTCAGTGGTTATGCAGATGGACTGTTAATGGGCACCGAACCTCTTGGATATTTTGAAGCCATGCCAGATCCGGTAAGTATTAAGTTGGGGGGATTCGTTCGCGGAGCAGGTCACGGCGCCACTTTCCAGGACAGGCATAAAAATTATTGGCATATATCAACAACAGTCATTTCCGTAAAAAATACATTTGAGCGGAGACTTGGAATTTGGCCAACAGGATTTGATAAAGATGACAGGATGTTTTGCAATACAACATTCGGGGATTATCCTCATTATTTACCCGATGCTAACCCCTCAGGTTCTGCTTATGGCATTGAAGGCAAATCAAAATACTTTACCGGCTGGATGTTGCTCAATTATAATAAAACAGTGCAGGTGTCTTCTACATTGGGAGCATATAATGCTAATAATGCCGTTGATGAATTGATAAAAACTTATTGGAGTGCAACAACAGGCGAAAAAGGAGAATGGATCCAGACCGATCTCGGTAATGTTTCTACTGTAAATGCAGTTCAGATCAACTATGCAGACCAGGATGTATCATTTTCAAAAGAAATGGATTCAATTTTCTTAGGAAAAACATTGGGCCTTTATCATCAATACAAACTTTACTGTTCGGTAGATGGTAAAAAATGGAATATACTAGTTGATAAAAGCACGAATAAAAAAGATGTGCCGCATGATTATATAGAATTACCTCAACCAGTTCAGGCAAGATATATCAAACTTGAAAACATTCACATGCCAACTGGTAAATTTGCCATTAGTGGTTTACGTGTATTTGGAAATGGCAATGGCTCAAAACCGAATTCAGTACAGGGATTTATTGTACTTCGAACTGAAAAAGATAAACGCAGCGCATTTGTAAAATGGAAACCGGTGGATAATGCTTTTGCTTACAATATTTATTATGGCACTCAACCCGACAAACTTTACACAAGTATAATGATACACGCCAATAATGAATACTGGATGAAAGCAATGGATTCTCAAAAGACTTATTACTATTGTATAGAAGCAATTAATGAAAATGGAGTTTCAGAAAGATCTAAAATCATCGAAGTAAAATGAAATATCTTTTATACATATTTACCTGCTTTTTATTAGCATGTAATACAAACAGCGAACCCGATACTAAAACTGTAGCGACCCCTCCTTTTTGGAATGATATTCAAAATTTCAAAAAACAAGATTCAATATCATTTCCTACCAAAAATGCTATTCTTCTAATTGGCAGTTCTTCATTCACAATGTGGAAAGATGTACAGGATTATTTTCCTGGTTATACAATTGTCAACAGGGGATTTGGCGGTTCTACTTTATTAGATCAAATACGTTATGCAAATGATATTATCTTCCCTTATGAACCAAAACAAATAGTTATTTATTGCGGTGAAAACGATCTGGCTTCTTCTGATACGGTATCTGCAGCAATGGTTGAGGATAGGTTCAAACAATTGTATCAAATCATAAGGGCAAAATCGAAAGCCCCCATATTATATATTTCCATGAAACCAAGCCCAAGCAGAAGACATTTATTTCAAAAAATGCGGGAAGCCAACCAATCAATTGCTTTGTTTCTTAGTCAAAGCGATATTTTACACAGTGTTACAAGTAAAAATAGATGTATAGATGTTCATCAAAAAATGCTTACGACTGCTGGTGAACCAATTCCTGAACTATTTTTAGCTGATAGCTTACACATGAATGCAAAGGGCTATTCCATCTGGAAAAAAGAAATTGAACCTTACTTAATAAAATGAAAGGAACCGAAACCAACTTTTATCTTTTAGCAATACTTGCAACATGTCTTTTTTCATGTGAGCAAAAACCCGCAGTTACTAAGATCGCGTTTGGCAGTTGCGGCTACCAGGATGAGCCACAACCGGTGCTTGCCCTTGCAGCTGAACAAAAACCTGATGCATTTATTTTCCTCGGTGATAATATTTATGGCGATACAGATGATATGGATACGCTGCAGGCAAAATATAACATATGGGGCGCAAAGGATGAATACAAAAAACTTGAAGCCACAACCAAAATTTTCGCTACCTGGGATGATCATGATTTTGGTCGTAATGATGCAGGCAAATGGTATCCTTATAAAAATGAATCAAAAGAGATCTTTCTAAAGTTTTTTAAGGAGCCGGCTGAAAGTGACAGAAGAAAACATGAAGGCATTTATAAAGCAGAATATTTAAAATCCGCTGACAAGACCATACAGGTGATATTGCTTGATGTTCGTACGTTCAGAAACAACTTGCTGAGCTATGATACATCTGCAAAACTTCCCCGTGAAAATTATTTTTATACCCCTGATTATATTCCGCATGTATCAGCAGATAGTACTTTGTTGGGTGCCGAACAATGGCAATGGCTGGAAGCGGAGTTGGCTAAACCTGCTGATCTTCGATTGATATGCAGCGGCTCTCAATTCAGCATTGAGTACAATGGCTATGAAGCATGGGCAAATTTTCCTCATGAACAAAAGCGAATGCTTGAGTTAATAAAGAAAACAAAAGCAAATGGAGTTATCTTTCTTACAGGTGATGTGCATTATGCAGAGATCTCAAAACTGGAAGAGCCTGGCTTGTATCCTATTTATGATGTAACGGCGAGCGGCATTACATCTACATGGGATTTTGCTACATTGAATAAGAACAGGATCGAAGGGCCAGTGATGGATAATCATTTTGGTTTATTGACGATAGATTGGCAAACTGATCCTGTAATAAAGATGGAAATAATTGATAAGTATCGCAACGGCAGGATCGAATACACGATAAAAGGAAGTGAGATCATGTTTAAGTAAGTTGTTTGTAAAAGGTTTTAGATTGCTTCGGCCTATTGAACCAATGATGTAACTGTTCTTAGACGACGGCCTCGCAATGACGAAATGCGCTTGCCGTAGTGGAAAATCCAGTCACCAAGAGTTTTCGTCATTGCGAGGATTGCCAAAAGAACACAAAACATTTTTGTTTGTACCGGCAAGCCGAAGCAAACTAAAAATAAGTAGTTGCGGAAACATTGCTGAAAAAAGATACGAAAGTATCCCGGTAGCTATCGGGACGACGCAACAGAAGCTGAATAGAATTACAATTGATGACCATATAAAAATAAAACATATGAAAAAATGGTTGTTTGCACTGATGATGGTATTTACAATTAATACCATTGCACAGGATGCTAAAATGAAAACATTCGTTGATGGATTGATGAAAAAAATGACATTGGATGAAAAGATCGGGCAATTGAATTTGATCACTCCGGGTTGGGGAATACCAACTGGCTCAGTGGTGAGTTCTGATGTTGAGAAAAAAATAAAAGAAGGAAAAGTAGGTGGTTTGTTTGGTGTGATCGGAGTTGAAAAGATCAAGCAGGCACAAAAACTTTGCATGGATAATTCGAGACTGAAGATCCCAATGATCTTTGGCTCCGATGTTATTCATGGTTATAAAACGACAGTGCCCATTCCGCTTGGTTTATCTGCAAGCTGGGATATGAAATTGATCGAACGCAGTGCAAGAGAAGCTGCAATAGAAGCAACTGCTGATGGTTTATGCTGGACGTTCTCACCAATGGTTGATATTGCCCGTGACCCACGATGGGGTCGCATTTCAGAGGGAGCCGGCGAAGATCCTTATCTCGGTTCCCAAATTGCAAAAGCGATGGTGAAAGGTTACCAGGGTGATGATCTTAGCAAGAACAATACAATGATGGCTTGTGTAAAACATTTTGCATTGTATGGTGCTTCGGAAGCTGGTCGTGACTATAACACAACTGATATGAGTCGTGTGAGAATGTATAATGAATATTTACCTCCCTATAAAGCAGCTATTGAGGCGGGTATTGGAAGTGTGATGAGTTCCTTTAATGAAATTGATGGAATACCTGCAACGGGAAATAAATGGTTGCTGACCGATCTCCTCCGTAATCAATGGGGTTTTAAAGGATTTGTTGTTTCTGATTACACTTCTGTGAACGAAATGATCGCTCACGGGGTGGGTGATCTGCAAAAAGTTTCTGCAATGTCATTAAATGCAGGATTGGATATGGATATGGTGGGTGAAGGATTTTTGACAACATTGAAAAAATCATTAAGTGAAGGAAAAGTTACACAAAAACAAATTGATGATGCTTGTCGTCGCATACTTGAGGCAAAATACAAGTTGGGGCTATTTGATGATCCTTTTCGATATATCAGTGAAGAAAGAATGAAACAGGAAGTACTAACAGCCGAAAGAAGAAACGCATCAAGAGAAATTGCAGCGCATACTTTTGTTTTATTAAAAAATAATCCCCTCCCGGGAGGGGTAGGGGTGGGTGCACTGCCTTTAAAAAAATCAGGAACGATCGGATTGATCGGACCATTGGCGAATGATAAAAGCAATATGCTGGGCACATGGGCTGTTAGCGGTGATCCGCAAATGTCAATACCTGTATTGGACGGAATGAAAAGTGTTGGTGGTAGTGGCGTAAACATTCTTTATGCAAAAGGCGCAAACCTTTCTGATGATACATTGTTCGCTAAAAAGGTAAATGTATTTGGAACAAGGATCGATATTGACAAACGTAGTCCTGCAGAAATGCTGACAGAGGCTTTGAATGTTGCCAACCAATCTGATGTAATTGTTGCAGTGGTTGGTGAGGCATCAGAGATGAGTGGCGAAGCAGCCAGCAGAACCGATATTACAATTCCGGAAAGTCAGAAACTATTGATAATGGCATTATCAAAGACAGGCAAACCATTGATACTAGTGGTAATGACTGGTCGTCCGCTGGCATTAACTGAAGAAAATGGCTATGCAACTTCAATGCTCGTAACATGGCATGCAGGTATTGAAGCCGGTAATGCGATCGCTGATGTATTGTTTGGGAACTACAATCCATCAGGGAAATTATCAGCAACATTTCCAAGAAACCTGGGACAGGTTCCTATCTATTATAATCATAAAAATACCGGTAGACCATCTGCTCCTAATTCACCAAAATTCCAATCTAATTATCTGGATGTGCCAAATACACCATTATTTCCTTTTGGTTATGGGTTAAGCTATACTACTTTTTCTTACGGCGATATTTCCATCAGTAAAACAAATGCAAAAGGAAATGAAAAGATCACTGCTTCTATAACAGTTACAAACAATGGAAAGTTTGACGGCGAAGAAGTTGTACAATTATATATTCGTGATGTTGTAGGTAGCATCACAAGGCCATTAAAAGAATTAAAAGGTTTTCAAAAGATCAGTTTGAAAGCAGGCGAATCAAAAACAGTCTCATTTAGCATCTCACCCGAGAATTTGAAATTCTATAATTACAATTTAAAATATGATTGGGAGCCGGGCGAATTTCATATTATGATCGGTGGGAATTCAAACGACGTAAAAATGGCGAAAGTAAACTGGGTTAAATAAACACAATGAAATATATAATAATAGTATTGTGTTTGATAATTACCATTCTTTCGCAGGCACAATCACTTTATGAAATGCCGGCAAATCCTCAAAGCCGTCTTAGTAGTTTTGAAAACCCTAACGGTATAAAAGGAAACGGCGGAAAGACTAATAAAACTGCCAAAGGCAACGCATTTGAAAACATGGAGCCGGGCGAAATAAAAAAGCTCCTGGATATAAAAGGTGAGGGAGCTATTCAAAGAATATGGCTTACCATCGATCATAACCCGGTTAAATTACGGAGTCTTCGTTTGCAATTTTTTTGGGATGGCAGTAATAAACCAGCTGTTGATGTACCTCTGGGTGATTTCTTTGGTTATAACCTGGGCAAACAAATAGCATTTCAATCTGCATTATTTTCAAGTGGTGAAGGCCGGTCGTATAATTGTTATATTCCTATGCCATTTAAAAAGGCTGCAAGGGTTTTATTGATCAATGAAGGAACAGAAAGAGTTAAGTTGTTTTATGATATAGATTTTTTATTACACAAACTTCCGTTGAACTCATTATATTTTCATGCATTCTGGAACCGGCAACAATCAGGTCAGTTAGGAGATGATTATACATTGTTACCAAAAGTAGAGGGCAAAGGAAGATTTTTAGGTATATCTGTAGGGTTGAATACGGATTCTTCTTACAGTAAAAGTTGGTGGGGAGAAGGTGAGGTGAAAATGTATCTTGATGGAGATACAAAATATCCGACTATTAACGGAACAGGTGCCGAAGATTATATTGGTAGTGCTTGGGGGCTTGGCACATTTACTAACTGGTACCAGGGCTGTACGATCGCAAATGATTCAACAGGACAATTCAATTTTTATCGCTGGCATATCCCTGATGCTATTTATTTTAATACGGACATAAAAGTTACCATTCAGCAAATTGGCGGATGGATGAAAGAAGATATGAAAAGATTACATCAGCGTGGCGTTAATTTCAAACCGATAACCGTTGATGGACCGGCAGGTTTTACAAGATTATTAGATATGGAGAAACCGGCTCTTCTTACTGATCCGGCTTTTCCGGAAGGTTGGGTAAATTTTTACAGGATAGATGACTATTCATCTGTCAGCTATTTTTATCTTGATAAACCAGCCAGTTCTCTTTCTTCCTTATCACCATTAAATGTTAGGCTCAAGGGTGTTAAATAAATTTACCTGATGCAACGTTATCTTTTATATGTTCTTAGTTTGCTCCTGGCTTTTAAGGCAATTGCACAGCAATCGTATTCACTTTATTCTCCCGACTCTTCCATTCGACTTGAAATAAAAACAAAAGAAAAACTTTCCTGGCATTTATATAGCGGTAAAGAATTCCTCACGCAATCAACGGATGTTGACCTGCAATTAAAGGATCAAAAAAAACTGTCTGACAAGTTGGTTGTTTCATCTCATAGGAAAACAAAGACGAATGAAATTATTTTCGTTCCCATTCCTTATAGAAGAAAAACGATTATTGATAAATACAATCAACTTGATCTGATCTTTAATGAGCCCTACTCTATTCAGTTCAGATTATATAATGAGGGCATGGCTTATCGCATCGGCACCAGGTTTAAAGATTCAATTATTATAGAAAGCGAAAATGCTTTATTCGAAGTTGATGGCAAAGCTTCTGTATGGTTTGCCCATATGGACAAGCGTCAGAATGTGGATCGTTTTCATACAAGTTTTGAAGCGATCTATGCAAAACAAGATTTATCAGCTATTCCCGATACGATGCTTACCTATGCACCGGCTACCGTTTCATTGCCTAATGGTTTTCATCTTGCTATTTCGGACGCAAATATTTTTGACTATCCAGGTATGTTTTTACAAAAGAAAGGCAATGGCTTACAGGGAGTGTTTGCACCCTTTGCCGCCAAAGAAAAATTAATGGAGGGAGAATTTCCACAATATGTAGTAACAGAAAGAGCTGATTATATCGCCAGGACAAAAGGAACAAGAATGTTGCCCTGGCGGGCAGTATTAATTGCTAAAAAAGATATTGATCTGCCTGCAAATGATCTGCTCTATATATTGGGTGATAGATCGCAAGTAGATGATGTGCCATGGATAAAATATGGTAAAGGAACTGATGAATGGATAACCGGAATTAACTTATTCAACATACCGTTCAAAGCTGGCTTAAATACTGCTACCTATAAATATTATATTGATTTCGCAAAACGTTTCAGGTTTGACCAGGTAATGCTGGATGCCGGCTGGAGTGATGTAAAAGATCTTTTTAAGATCAATCCTGACATTGATATGAACGAACTGGTGGCTTATGCAAATAAAAATAATATTCGATTGATGTTGTGGACGCTTTGTTCTACTCTTGATAAGCAACTTGACAGCGCCTTAAAACAATTTAATAAATGGGGAATTGCCTCTATCATGACGGATTTTATGGACAGGGATGATCAGAAGATGGTAAACTTTTATCATCGCATAGCAAAAGCCTGTGCTGAAAATAAAATATCGATCATGTTTCATGGTGCTTATCCCCCAAAAGGATTTAATCGTACATGGCCCAATGCTATCACACAAGAAGGTGTTCTGGGTGCAGAATGGAATATATGGAGTGAGCTGGCTACGCCGGATCATAATGTAACAATTGCGTATACAAGAATGTTAGCTGGCCCGTTGGACTATGAACCAGGTTTGCTACTCAATGCACAAAAAGATCAGTTCAGACCGATTGGAAAAAATCCAATGAGTATTGGCACGAGATGCCACCAGTTGGCGATGTTTGCGGTTTATGATAGTCCCTTACAAATATTCAGTGGTAACATCAGCCAGGGATTAAAAGAACCGGAGTTCATGCAATTGCTTGGAAGCATACCGACGACATGGGATGAAACAAAAATTTTGCAGGGAAAGGTTGGAGAATTTATTATTACTGCCAGAAAAAAAGGAAACAATTGGTTTATTGCTGGTTTAAACAATAGTAATGCAAGAACTATTTCATTGAATTTTGACTTTATTGAAAAAGAAAAATTTGATATGACGGTCTGCAGTGACGGTGTGAATGCACATAACTATGGAAGTGATTATGAGATCAGGCAAAAAAATATAGAATATGCAGAAAAGCTTGATATATCCATGGCACCAGGAGGTGGATTTTTAATAAGACTAACCCAGATTCGTTGACTTGAAAAAATATAAATTAAAAACGTAAACTCTTTTGATATGTACTCATTACGAAAACTTTTATCAAAAGGATTATTGGCAATTGCATTAATAGTATTTACTATAGCCGTAAATGGACAGGTAGCTGGTGTAGATTCAGCATTAATACCAAGACCATATCTCCACTATCAAAAAGAATACGATTTTGATAAAAGTAGTAACCCGGCTAAATGGCTGGAACAAAAAAATTTACATGTTTCATTTACTGCCACTGATGAAGCATACTTCAGAGCTGAGGTTCCTGGAATTAACGAAACAAAAACCTGGGCAGCTACTGGATGGAAAGGCGAACGCTTGAATACAATGATACTGTTTTGGTCTGCTGATACGATCAACCAGGTACGCATCTCTCTGAATGATCTAAAAGCGGCAAATGGAAATGTGTTAGGGAAAAATAATTTAAAAGCACAATTAGTGCGATATGTCATTTCCAACTATCCTTATGGCGCAAGAGAGGTTACTTGTGGCGAAGGGCCGGTTGATAAAGCCTATTTAATGCCAGACAGGCTGGAAGCTTTTGATCGATTTGAATTACCAGGTAAGACGTTGAGACCAGTTTGGCTTTCAATTGATATACCTCCTACAATTGCCGCTGGTTTATATAAAGGTGAAATTGAAATAAGATCTGAAAAACAAAATTTGAAACTACTGCTTGTGATTAACGTACAAAAACAGTCATTACCCAAACCACATGACTGGTCTTTCAGACTCGATCTTTGGCAAAATCCATGGGTGATAGCAGAATATTATAAAGTAAAACCATGGAGTGAGGAACATACCCAGCTTTTGAAAAAACATTTGAAGCTATATGCTGATGCCGGTGGAAAATATATAACTACTTATGCTGTTCATTCACCCTGGGCCGATAATTCCTATATGATCGAAGGAAGCATGATAGAATGGATAAAGAAAAAAAATGGAAACTGGCAATTTGATTACAACATTTTTGATCAATATGTTCAATTGGCGATTGATGCAGGTATTGATAAGGCAATTACTATTTACACACCTATCCCCTGGGGAGACCGTTTTCGTTATATAGATGAAGCAACGGGTAATTATATTACTGAACAATGGCAGGCTACATCAGCAATTTTCAAAACTAACTGGAACATTTTCCTCACAGATCTGAAAAAACATTTAGAAAGTAAAGGATGGGTGAACAAAACATATCTCGGCATTAATGAAAATGCAATGGAACAAACATTATCAGCTATCAAAGTGATAAGAGATCATTCAAAACAATGGAAAATAACTTATGCAGGTGACTGGCATTCTGAGCTAACCGGTTTACTTGACGACTATTCTTGTGTATTCAATAAAGAGCCTTCTGTGAAAGATGTTGGTGATCGCTTTTCAAAAAAACAAACTTCAACTTTTTATATCTGTTGCACACCGTCTTTTCCCAACACTTTTGTTTTCTCGCCACCGGTTGAGGGTCGTTGGCTCGGATGGTATACGATTGCACATGGTTATGATGGTATGTTGCGCTGGGCTTACGACGCATGGCCTGCAGATCCGGTTCGTGATGCACGCCATTTGCTATGGCCTGCCGGTGATTCTTATATGATCTATCCCGGTGCTGAATCAAGTATTCGTTTTGAAAAAATGAGAGAAGGGATTGTGGATTTCGAAAAAATTAAAATGCTTAAAGCAAAAGCGGCCAAGTCAACAGATCCGGCAATAAAAAAGCTTTTACAAGAACTAGATCAGCATCTGCAAATTTTTATTGCTGAAAAAGAATTTGATAAAGAGAAATTAAAACAGGATGTTCAAAAAGGAAAGATGCTGGTTGACGAATTAAGTGAAAAAATAAAGAACTAATCCATCTCAAACATAATGCGAATAAAAATTTCAATAGTTTCTATACTACATGTATTCGTTATTATGTGTAATGCACAATTACCTGTTGAAAAACTTTCAGCCAAAGAATATGATGATTATATTCTTACACATTTATTGACACCTGCAGGCCCAATTCCTACAGCTTTTGATCCTAATGGCGTTTATCCATATATAAGTTATGCTGAGACTTCTAACCGGCCGGTTCCCAAAAAATATAAATTTATTGTTTTGCAAAATGACTTTGTCAAAGCGACCATTTGCCCTGACCTTGGCGGCAAAGTTTATTCATTAATTCATAACCCATCAGGAAAAGAAGTTTTATATGTTCCCGATGTAATTCGCTATACAAGAATCTTACCGCGATTTTATTTTATAGCAGGGGGTATTGAAGTGAGTTTTCCAATTTCACATTCTCCCACACAAAACGAAACCGTTCTTTATAAGATCGACAAATCAAAAGACAGGATATATATCACATGTGGCGAAAAGGAATTGCGTTTTGGCATGCAATGGTCAGTAGAATATTCTTTGGGTATCAATGATAATTTTTTAACGCAACGAGTTTTATTTTTTAACCCGGGCAATTCAGCTTACCCGTGGATGTCGTGGTCAAATGCTGCCTTGACTTCGGCTCCGGATACCCGGTATGATTTTCCAAAAGGAAAAGTTTTATCTCACTCTTCAAAGATCGATTCGATAGATTGGGATAAACAAGGGCCAAAGACAGAATCAGATATAAAAGAAATGACAGGTTACTTCTGGAAAACAAAGGATGTAAATGCTTTTGGTGCTTTTACTCCTTCGATGGGAACCGGTTTATATCATATCGCTGATGAAAAAATTGCTTCAGGAATAAAGCTGTGGAGTTATGGGACCGCTGATGATAGTGCATGGTCTGTTTTAAGTACGCTGAAACATCAAACCTATATCGAAATACAGGGCGGCCCGATCGGTGATCAATCCATCAAACT
>Ga0193740_1000037_pt1 | contig 34480 bp, 16 predicted proteins | sample L2s1metaG_FD_145072 | JGI IMG/M metagenome (GOLD analysis project Ga0193740, IMG submission 145072) | Soil microbial communities from a riparian zone of the East river system, Colorado, United States - L2s1 | ecosystem: Environmental > Terrestrial > Soil > Riparian zone | place: USA: East River... | reverse complement strand
CCCTATGATAAGGTGAGGCAATACCTGATCGACAGCAAACAAAAAATTTTGATAAATGAAAATTTTGAAAATGCTGCTGCTAAGTTTGGGATGAAAGTTTTGCCCGGCACTGGGCATCCCAAATCACTTTTATTTGTACCACTTATTTCCGGTGAAAAAGTAAAAAGCTATGTAAGTCTGCAAAATGTAGATAAAGAAAATGCATTCAGTGATTCTGATGTGCGACTGCTTGAAACATTAGCAAATAGCCTAAGTGTAGCTTTGGAAAATGCAAGACTCTTTGATGAAACAAACCGTTTATTAAAAGAAACTGAACAACGCACTGCAGAGTTAGCAGTTATTAATAGTGTGCAGGACGGCTTAGCTAAAGAGCTGGATATGCAGGGAATTTATGATTTAATAGGTGATCGTTTATGTGAATTGTTCCCCGATACAAAAGTATTGGTGATCAGAACATTTGACTACGATAGCGGGCTTGAACATTTTCGTTATACAATCGAAAAAGGTGAACGTTTGAAAATTGATCCCCGCCCATTCATATGGGCAAGCCAGCATCTTATCCGCGATCGTAAGCCTATACTCATCAATGAAAATTACCTGGAAACCTCAAAAAAATATGGCGGAACTGGTGTTACCAAAGGTGAACCTCCTAAATCCGCGGTCTTTGTTCCCATGATGGTTGGTGAAGTCGTAAAAGGTTCTATTAGCTTGCAAAACGTAGATAGAGAAAATGCTTTTACAGAATCAGATCTCAGGTTACTCACTACACTTACCAACAGCATGAGTGTTGCATTGGAAAATGCAAGACTCTTTGATGAGACCAATCGTTTATTAAAAGAAACAGAACAACGTACTGCGGAGCTTGCTGTAATCAATAGCGTCCAGGAAGGTTTGGCTAAAGAATTAGATATACAAGGAATTTATGAACTGGTTGGCGATCGCCTTTGTGATTTATTCCCCGATACCCAGACGCTTGTGATAAGAACATTTAACAATGAGATAGGAACCGAACATTTTCATTATGCAATTGAAAAAGGAGTTCGTTTTCCAATAGAATCACGACCATTTAGCTGGAGCAGTAAAGAACTTATAGCAACAAAAAAACCTTTAGATATACGCACAAATTATTTGGAAAATGCAAAACAACATGGTGGAAGCGGTGTTACAAAAGGTCAGCCGCCAAAGTCTGCAGTATTTGTTCCAATGATCGTCGGTGACATTGTAAAAGGTTCTGTCAGTCTTCAGAATGTTGATAAGGAAAATGCATTTACAGATTCTGATCTTCGTTTGCTTACTACTATTACTAATAGTATGAGTGTGGCATTGGAAAATGCAAGACTCTTTGATGAAACCAATCGTTTATTGAAAGAAACAGAACAACGTACCGCTGAGCTTGCCGTAATTAATAGTGTTCAGGAAGGATTGGTAAGAGAAATGAACATGCAGGCCATCTATGATCTCGTTGGACATCGTATTTGCGAACTCTTCGATACACAGACCGTTCTTATCCGCACATTTGATCTCCGGTCAGAAATGGAACACTGGCAATTTGTGATTGAGAAAGGACAAAGACATTATAGTAATCCCCGACCATTGATCTGGGCCAATAAACTTCTTATAAAGTCAAAACAACCATTACTAATAAATGAAAACTATGTTGAAACAGCGCAGAAACATGGTGGCGCTGGGGTAAGTAAAGGGCTTCCGCCAAAGTCGGCTTTATTTGTGCCAATGATAGTTGGCGATATAGTGAAAGGTTCAGTAAGTCTTCAAAATGTAGAAAAAGAAAATGCATTTACTGATTCTGATCTTAGATTATTAACAACACTCACAAATAGTATGAGTGTCGCACTGGAAAATGCTCGTCTCTTTGATGAATCAAACCGTTTATTGGGAGAAGCAAAACAAAGAGCTACGGAATTAAGTACTGTAAACAGCATCAGTAAAGCATTGGCTTCTCAATTAAATGCTGATGACCTGATAAAAATGGTAGGTGATCAATTAAAAGATCTTTTCAGAGCTAATATTGTTTATCTCGCTTTATTAAATCCAAAAACCAGGATCATCAATTTCCCCTATCAGTATGGTGATAACATGTCGCCACTGAAATTAGGGGAAGGGCTTACATCAAAAATAATTCTGAATGGCGAGCCATTGCTTATTAATAAAGATCTGCAGGAGCTAAGATTGCAAATGGGTATTCAGCAAATTGGTGTGCCCGCGGCTTCTTATCTTGGTGTTCCTATCCCTGTAGGCGATGAGAACATAGGTGTATTAAGTGTTCAAAGTACAGAAAGTGAAAATCGTTTTAATGAAAATGATCTTCGGCTTTTATCCACCATCGCTTCTTCAGTTGGAGTTGCATTGAACAATGCTACACTTTTTGAAGACGTAAGACTTGCAAAGATGGAAGCGGAAGCTTCTGGCAAAGCAGCAGAAAAAGCAAATGAAGCAAAGAGTGCATTCCTTTCTACCGTAAGCCATGAATTAAGAACACCGCTTACATCAGTGCTTGGTTTTGCAAAAATTATCAGGAAAAGACTGGAAGAAAAAATATTTCCAATAGTAGATAAGAAGGATCCAAAGACAGAAAAAACTATTGGACAAATTTCAGAAAATCTTCATGTAGTAATTTCTGAAGGCGAAAGACTAACACACTTAATAAATGATGTGCTTGATCTTGCAAAAATTGAAGCTGGTAAAATGGAATGGAACCAGGAAAGTGTTTCCATGTCAGAAGTTGCTGAAAGAGCCATAGCAGCTACCACTTCTTTATTTGATCAAAAAGCATTGAAGCTGGTCAAAAACATTGATACCGATCTTCCTGCTATCACCGGCGACCGGGATAAACTGATACAGGTTATCATTAACCTTATTTCCAATTCAGTAAAATTTACTGACAAAGGTTCTGTTACATGCACTGTCTCACAACAAAAAAATGAGATCGTTGTTAGCATCAGTGATACTGGAATTGGCATTGCCCCGGGAGATTTTGGTGCTGTGTTTGAACAATTCAAACAAGTGGGTGGAGATACTTTAACTGATAAACCAAAAGGAACTGGTCTCGGTTTACCAATTTGCAAAGAAATAGTAGAACATCATGGTGGCAGGATTTGGTTAGAAAGTGAAGTAGGTGTTGCCCGCCCGATGCATCTTGATGACCTGGTAAAACAATTGAAAGAACAGGTAGCACAATCACATATCAACATCATAGGTAAAGCATCTAAGATCCTTATTGTCGATGACGATGATTCAATTCGCTCATTGCTGCAACAAGAGTTGGGGGATGCGGGATATAGTATAGAAGAAGCCCGTAATGGAAAAGAAGCATTGGCTGCTGTAAGAAAACAACGGCCCGATCTTATCATTCTTGACATTATGATGCCGGAGATGAATGGGTTTGATGTGGCAGCTGTTTTAAAAAATGATCCGCAGACAATGGATATACCTATTATAGTATTATCTATTGTACAGGATAAAACAAGAGGATTCAGGATCGGTGTTGACAGGTATCTTACTAAACCTATTGATACAGGTTTGCTCTTTAGCGAAATTGGAAGTTTACTTGAACAAGGCAAATCAAAAAAGAAGGTGATGGTTGTAGACCAGGATAGCGCCACTGTTAACACCCTTACCGAAGTGCTGAAGACAAAAGGATATTCTGTAATGGAGGCAAATGAAAAAGAATTGCTGGAAAAAGCTATCGCCAATCAACCGGATATTATTATTATCAACTCAGTTCTTTCTGGCAAACAGGATATCGTACAAACGATACGATTTGAAAAAGGATTAGAGAATGTTTTATTCCTGGTATATCAATAAATATTTATAAACTAAAAATGATCAATAAAAATGGGACAAAAGATCTTAATCGTAGACGATGAAGCACATATCCGTATGCTGATCGAGCAAACATTGGAAGAACTGGAAGACGAAGGCGTGGAATTTTTAACAGCAGAGAACGGAGAGATCGCATTGGAAATTATTCAAAAAGAAAATCCAAAGCTGGTGTTTTTAGATGTGATGATGCCAAAAATGAATGGCATGGAAGTTTGTCGTCGTGTAAAAAAAGAGTTAGAACTGAAAGATGTTTTTATTGTTCTATTGACTGCAAAAGGACAGGAACTTGATCGTCAAAGAGGACAGGAAGTTGGCGCCGATATTTATATGACAAAACCTTTCGATCCCGAAATAATTCTATCAAAAGCAAAAGAAGTTTTGGGAATTAAATAATGATCAGTTAAAAAAGTGATCGCAGTTTACAAGAACCACCACACGAGATAAACTATGGCAAGAGTTAGTCTGAAAAATATAGTCGGTAAGAAGAATGAAATTAATTCCGCTGTGCTGGCTTTAATGGATCAACTGAAGGAAGTGACATGGATTGAAGATGAAAATGGAAAACTGTTATTGGGTACTCCAACTGAAACTCCAGGATCTTCATTTCCTGTAAACCTCGATAATGAAATTATTGGTTGGGTAAAAGGCGATGAAAATTCATCAATGATCGCAAATCTTCTTGCTTATTTGGCACAAAAAGAGGCAGAGAAAAAAAAGTTAGGAACAGAGGTGCTTAATCTTTACCAGGAGTTGAATGTTATTTATAATTTCTCTGAACAATTAACCCAGACAATTGATCCGGATGTTATTGCACAATTAACACTTGAGCAAGCTATACATTCCATCCCTTCAGATAGTGGAGTTATTGTATTATGGAATGAAGAAAAGAAACAATTAGCCGTTCCCGCAAGATCAGGTGAACAACTATTTAATGAAGAACAACTTCGACACAACCCCAGTGTCCTGCTTAAGATCGGTCTCAGCGGCCAATCTGAGATCATCACTGATCTGTCATTATTAAAAGAGAAACGAATAATTGAAAATGATGTGCATTCACTTATTTATGCTGCCATGAAAGTAAAGCATCGTATTATGGGTGCGATCATTCTTGCGGGCAAAAACGTTGAACAATATTCTGCAGCACATTTAAAGCTACTAGTAACATTAGCGTTGCAATCTTCTGCCGCTATTGAAAGCGCTATGCTTTATGAAAAAAATATTCGTGAAGCAAGAGAAAGAGAAGAAGCCATGCTTCGTATTCATGAAGTAACAAAGAAATTTGTGCCGCATGAGTTTATCAGGTCATTGGGTAAAGAAACATTGACAGATGTAAAACTTGGCGACCAGGTTGAAAAAATAGTTACTGTATTATTTACTGATATACGTGACTTTACAACACTTTCTGAAAAGATGACGCCGGAAGAAAATTTTCATTTCGTTTCATCTTTCAATGCAAGACTTGGTCCAGTAATAAGATCAAACAACGGCTTTATTAATCAATATCTCGGCGATTCCATCATGGCCATCTTTCCGGAAAATCCAGAAGATGCTTTACGTGCCGCCGTGGGAATGCAAAAGGCCGTTCATGAATTGAATAAAGAACGAAAGGAGGTTGGACTTTCCTCTATCAGGGCTGGCATTGGCATGCACACTGGTTCACTCATCATGGGAATTACTGGTGATGAATTCAGAATGGATGCCGCTACAATTTCTGACACTGTGAATACTGCAGCAAGAATCGAAAGCCTTACAAAGTATTACAAATCTCCTTTGCTATTGAGTGATCATACACTTCAATATTTGAATGGTCAAAATAATTTTCATTTCCGCCATCTTGGCGGTGTAAAGCTGAAAGGGAAAAATAACCTGCTTAACATCGTCGAGTGCATTAATGGATTTGATGAATTGCAATTTGAAAGAAAATTGAAAACACTTTCACAATTCAACGAGGCAATGAACTTATATCATGATCAACAATTTGAAAACGCATTACAAATTTTCCAAACTATTCTTACCAATGATCCAGATGACCTGACTGCACATTATTTTCTTAATAATACAAAAAAGTATTTGCGGGAAGGCGTTCCTAAGAATTGGACCGGTGCCGAAGAAATGATAAGTAAATAAATGGAAGACCAGTTTTTAGATCAATCTTCCCTCAATCCTTTGATCACCACATTACCAGTTCCATTTTTATCACATGGATAAGCAAAATCCTTGTGCCAGCTTTTGGGATCATTGATCGTGGCATAAAATTCATCCAGATATTTTGTTATCGACTTAATATATTTCGCATCGAGCAAACTGCACTTAGTGAATAAATTATAAATGTCATTTTTTAACTTATTGAACAATGCGATCGGTTTTTCAAATACTTTCAGATCCGTCATACAATAGCCACGAAAGCGACGTTCCTGCACAGACTTCATCAATAATTCTTCAGCCGGATGAGCATAGGGCGCATTTACAATTCCGGAGTGATCAAAATCGTAAGGCACCGTAGTTAATTGCGTGAAAGAATCTGTTTTCAGCAATTTTATGTTTTGTAAATATTGCACAGACCAATCAGTATTACCGACCAGGTATTGGAATACAGCCATTGTTAAAAAAACATCCTGCTTTGTTTGCTCGGGTCTGAGTTTCTGCTCCACTGCAATTGCTTTATTACGTGCCGCCATATGCTTTTCATCTTCTATTAAAAAGCCATAGAATGGAGCTGCTTGTTTTTTACTTTTAACATCCTCCAGATCTATTCGCACAAGCCTTGCTCTAAAACTTTTTGGAGTAATTAAATTGTAGATCTTATAAACAAGCCATTCACGAATAATATAATCATCACCTGCGCAGGGCATCACCAGTTTCAATTTTGTTTGGCCGCTGAATACAGAAGATAAGCGATCAACATCCTTAGGAAAGTTGATCAGCAAAGGCGGGTATTTACAATTTGCTTTTAGCTTTCTGAAATGTCCCCTTGTTTTCATTCTTACCGGTATGTTTACTTCGCTGCTGTCTTTATTTTTATAAGAAAGAGTGACTGGGTGATATGTTGGCGTTTCTCCCCTGTCATTTAGTAAACCCCGGATATTACCCTTTAAAGTAATTGAAAGTATTTCATCGGACTCAAAAAGATCTTTTTCGAAAGTCGTTTTATATGTCGAAGTATTATTTTTTTCTTTTTTTTCACTAAAAGAAAAAATAAAAAAACTTATTACCATTAATATTGAAAGTTTAACACCCATTGATTCAAGTTGATAAATGAATTACAAATACCGTTCCTTCTCCTTCTTTTGTATCCACTTTGAGCTCCCCACAGTGTGCTTTTACAATATCATAACTCAAAGATAAACCCAACCCTGTTCCCTGCCCTGTTGGTTTTGTAGTAAAGAATGGTTGAAAGATCTTATCTAATACTTTTTGCGGTATTCCATTTCCATTATCTTTCACGATTACTTCAATGGCATTATTTAACTTTTTTGTTGCTACCGTTATAGTTGGTTCATAATTATCTTTTGCTTGCATCTTTTTTTCTGAAACAGCATAAAAAGCATTTGTAATTAAATTAAGAATTACCCTCCCAATATCCTGGGAAATGATGTTTATTTTAGCAATGCTCTTATCGAAATCGGTTTTCATCGTTGCACTGAAAGTTTTGTCTTTGGCTCGCAAACCGTGATATGCCAGTCTTAAATATTCATCGGTTAAGGCATTGATATCTGTTGGTTCTTTTTTTCCGCTACTTGTTCTAGAGTGCTGCAACATTCCCTTAACTATCGCACCAGCTCTTTTGCCGTGATGATTTATTTTTTCAGAATTGAACGTAATATCTTTTGCAATTGCTTTTACTTCTTCCAGGTTTCCTTTATCCGCTTCTGCATTTAGCTCTTTCAGCAACTCTTCATTTACTTCCGAGAAGTTATTGACAAAATTCAACGGGTTTTGAATTTCATGTGCAATGCCTGCAGTTAATTCACCTAGCGATGCCATCTTTTCAGATTGAATAAGCTGTTGCTGCGTTGCTTTCAAATCATTTAATGACTTGTTTAATTCTTCAGTTCGTATTGAAACTTGTTTTTTTAATTCCTCATTCTGTGCCTTTAGAGCTGCTACCGGCCAACTTTCACCGGTGGCCAGGTGTGCAGATGGCTCCGATACATGTAAATGAATTGCATGCCAACGATCATTGTTCCATTGAAATACAGTTGATCGTCTTCCGTAATAATTGTTTTCAATCCCATCCAACGTATAATTTATTTCATATGTGGCATGAACAATTCCAGCAGCATCCAGAACCTCGGACTGTATGTCTATAAAATGAAGTTTGGCTCCGGCAGGTAGTTGCTTACCAAACACTTTAAAGATCTTTTCCATGAATTCATTATAGCTATTAAAAATCTCATGTTTACCTGTTCCAAATCCTTTAATGCTATCCAACATTATATCCCGCAAATCTTTTTCAGGGTCTGCTGTTTGTCCTAAAATAGCAGAAACTAATCTGTGGAAGGTTTCCAATAGCAATTCATGTTTGCTTTTATTTGCCATTAGTCTTTATTGACTTACCAATTTAAAGTTAAACTTTACTGTGACTACGCAGGCAAATAAATAATAAACTCACTCCCTTTAACCTCTTTTGTTTCCACTTTTAACTCTCCACCATGGGCTTTCACAATATCATAGCTCAACGATAAACCTAATCCTGTGCCCTGACCAGTTGGTTTCGTAGTAAAAAAAGGCTGAAAGATCTTTTCCTTGATGGAATCCGGAATTCCATCGGCATTATCCTGCACTTTGATCTCCACCTTACCAGGTAATTTTTTTGTACTGATAACTATTGTTGGCTGATAACCAAGAATATTTTGTTTTGCTTTTTCATGCACTGCGTAAAATGCGTTGTTAATGAGATTTAGAATAACACGACCAATCTCCTGCGGAATGATATTTATTTTACCAATACTATTATCAAAATCAGTTTTGACTTCTGCATTAAATAATTTGTCTTTTGCTCTTAATCCATGATAGGACAATCGCAAATATTCATCAGCTAAAGCATTTATATTGGTTGGTTCTTTTTGACCACTGCTTTTTCGGGAATGCTGTAACATTCCTTTTACGATAGCATCAGCTCTCTTGCCGTGATGATTTATTTTTTCTTCGTTATCAATAACATCTTTAACAATTGATCTTACTTCGTTTAAATTTCCTTTATCGATCTCTTCGTTCATTTCGATCAATAGCTCTGTATTCACATCAGAAAAATTATTAACGAAGTTTAGTGGGTTTTGTATCTCATGTGCAATCCCGGCAGTGAGTTCTCCTAATGAAGCCATCTTTTCTGAATGTATCAATTGTATTTGAGTTGCCTTTAAGTTACTAAGAGTAACTTCTAAAACTTTATTGGCTTTTTGCTTTTGCTTGTTATTTCGGTAAAGAATAGCTGCTATTATCAAAAGTACCGTAAGACCTGCAATAAAACTATACGTTTTTAACTTACTTCTGTTTTCGATTCGTTCTTTTTCGAGGTCCTGTAGTCGAAGCTGTTCATTAAAGGTAAGGGTTTGAAAATCGGCTAAGTTTCTGATCCTTGTTTCATAAAGACTGTCTTGTGTTGTTAGCGCAATTGCCAAATATTTATTAGCGCTATCCTGTTGGCCATAGAGTTTATAACTGTTATACTGTAATTCGTAAATAGTTCCGAGGTTATAATCTATTACTGCAACACTGCCCAGGTAATTAAAACTTTCCATAGCAAGCTTTGCATAATACAAGCTCGAATCCTTGTTTCTTTCCTGAAGATATATTCTTGTAAGGTCTGAATAGGTATACAAAAGACATTCCTGGTTCTTTCCTTTCCTGGATATGTAAATACCTTCATGAAAGATCTTTTTAGATGAATCAAGGTGGCCCAATTTATAATATACCCAACCGAGACAGTGCAACTGCCATCCTTTATGCTTATCACCCGGATTGGATGTGATGCTATTCGCCGATTTTGCACAGATCATAGCAGAATCCGGCTTATTAAGTTCTATATATGTATAAGTCAGGTTTTGAAGAGTGACCCTGGTGCGAAAAGTATCAGCAACTGATTTTGAAATTCTTAAGGCTTCATTAAAATGATATAACTCCTGTGATAAATTTTGCGTCCTGTCCATAAGAAGTCCAAGCATATAGTGGGTGTAAGCAAATTCAGATATCCTGCTCCTCATGCCTGGCAGTTTCCAACTGCCTGTCTCATTACCCGGATCATCCAATAGTCTAAAAGCCTCTCGCAGGCAATTTAGTGATTTGCCATAGTTTCCTTTACTTGACAGCTGGTATCCTTTTGTATTCAGTGCAGCTGCAACAGCCAGCTTTTGATCATGTTTTATAGCAATGCGGATCGCTTCCTCAGTAAAGAAAAGTGAAGAATCAATTTTCCACTCTTCATAGTAATCGGCCAACAGATAATTAATCAAAAAACGTTTTGAATCATCGGATTCACTATTTAAGACACTCAATAGGCTATCAGCCGTGCTGATCTGTGCCTTGACAAATATTCCCACGAAAAGAAATGTTATTAATAGTATATTCTTTCTCATTTCTCGATGATCAATTTTGGGGCAATTGAATACTAAATTCACTCCCTTCCCCTTCTTTGGTTTCCACCTTCAATTCGCCTCCATGTCCTTTTGTAATTATATCATAAGCTAAACTCAAACCTAATCCTGTTCCTTGCCCGGTTGGTTTGGTTGTAAAAAATGGTTGAAATATTTTATCAAGTACTTTTTGTGGAATGCCATTACCATTATCACTTACTTTCATTTCTACTTTACCGTTGGCCTTTTTTGTGCTAACTGAAACCGTTGGCTCGTATCCGTTTTTATTTTGTTTCTTTTTTTCATCAACAGCATAAAAAGCATTGTTGATCAAATTCAAAATAACTCTGCCTATGTCCTGTGGAATGATGTTTATTTTACCAATGTCATTATCAAAATCAGTTTTCATTGATGCATTGAATGATTTGTCTTTAGCCCGCAAACCATGATAAGCTAATCTTAAATATTCATCAGCCAATGCATTTAAATCTGTTGGTTCTTTTTGTCCACTGCTGGTTCTTGAATGCTGCAGCATTCCTTTTACAATGGCATCGGCTCTTTTACCATGATGATTTATTTTTTCAGAATTGAATCCGATCTCTTTAGCAATCCCTTTTACATCTTCAAGATTCCCTTTCTCTGCTTCAGCCTGCAACTCCTGAATTAACTCTCCGTTTACTTCAGAAAAATTATTGACGAAGTTTAATGGATTTTGTATCTCATGGGCAATGCCTGCTGTGAGTTCACCTAATGAAGCCATCTTTTCAGATTGAATGAGCTGTTGCTGCGTTGCCTTCAGCTCTTCATAAGCGTTTTCAATCTTTACTTTAGCTCTCTGTTTATGCCTGATATTCCTGATCAGCAACAAAACAATAATGACAAAAATGCCCAGCGACGATACCAAAGCTATTATACGTAACCTGCTTTTATACACCAGTTCATTCTGTATTATTTTTTGTTGTTCCTGTTGCTGTTTTAACACCAGCAATTGGATCTGTTTGAATTTGTCCGGTCCGTATAAACTATCTCTCATGCGTGAACCCACATCAGAATAAAATAAGGCGCTGTCGGAAATACCTTTTTCCCTGTATAATTTTGAAAGCATTTGACTGGCTTCAAGCACTGCTGATTTTTGCAGAAATGAATTTTCAGCTTCAAAAGCTTTTTTTGCATAATAAAAAGCAGAATCCCGGTTATTTAACGTGTAATGTAAGGCTGCCAAATTATTTTGTGCCCTAGCCAGGCCGGCGTTGGCATCAATGCCCGCAGAATGTTGGAAGGATTGATGATAATAATATAAAGCTGTGTCATAGTTTTTGAGCCGGGTATGAACTGCGCCCAGCCTTGCCAGTATCAGTGATTTCAATGGAGCCACTGATTTTATACCCGGTGAGCGAAAAGCCAATTGCTGGTAATGTAATGCAGAATCCAACATACTTAATTTTTCATAAGCATTGCCGATATTAGATAATAAGAAATTACCGCTACCGGGCTGGTAATTTTTATCCATGATTTGTTTTCCTTCCAACAGGTAAGTAAGGCCCAATTGAGCCTCCTTCAGCTCTACATATGTAAATCCAATGAAAGTCAGTGCATTCATCTCACCGATCTTGTTTTTGGTTTTACGGAATAAAGACAGCGCCGAAAATTGCATTTCCAGCGAACGGGGATAGTTGCCATTAAATCGATAAGCCTCTCCGGAAATACTAAGGCCTTCAGCTTCGCCGCGGATAAATCCTATTTCCCTGGAAATGCCCAGTGCCTTTTGTGCATAGAACAAACATGAATCCGGGTTATTAAAATAAAATGTCCTGGCCTTCGCTATCATTTGTTTTGCTACAATAGAATCCGGTTCGGTGGCACGCTGTGCAATTGCTTTGATCGCACCTGTAATGAAAAGAATTATTATAATAAATGCCTTTACCATTTTCTTGCTTAGACGGATAATTTAATAATAAACTCGGTCCCTTCGCCATCCTTTGTCTCAACGTTCAATTCCCCACCATGTGCTTTTACAATATCATAACTTAAAGATAAACCCAAACCAGTTCCTTGTCCTGTGGGTTTGGTGGTAAAGAATGGTTGAAATATTTTATCCAGTACTTTTTGAGGAATCCCGTTTCCGTTGTCACTCACTTTTATTTCAACCCCCAAACCCCCTAAAGGGGGCTTTACAGTCTTAGTAATGACGGTAACTATTGGCTCATAATTTTCAACACCCGATTTCTTTTTTTCGTCAACAGCATAAAAAGCATTGTTGATCAGATTAAGGATCACCCTGCCTATATCCTGCCGAATAATATTAACAGGACCGATATTTTCACCAAAATCCGTTTTTGTAGTTGCATTAAATGATTTGTCTTTTGCTCGTAGTCCATGATAAGCTAATCTTAAATATTCATCTGCTAATGCATTGATATCGGTTGGTTCCTTTTGTCCGCTGCTTGTTCTTGAATGTTGCAACATTCCTTTTACAATTGCATCGGCTCTTTTACCGTGATGATTTATCTTTTCCTCGTTCTCAATAACATCTTTAGCTATCAATTCTACTTCACTATAATTACCTTTCTTTATCTCATCATTTAGCTCACTAAGAAGTTCTTTATTCACATCAGAAAAATTATTGACAAAATTTAATGGGTTTTGTATTTCATGGGCAATCCCCGTAGTAAGTTCTCCTAACGAAGCCATCTTTTCAGATTGAATGAGTTGGGCCTGTGTGGATCTTAAATTTGAAAGTGTAATTTCAAGAACCTTATTTGTTTTTTGTTTTTGGCGGTTATTCCTGTAAAGAATAAAAGCAATTATTAAAAAGACCCCGACTGCGGACCAAAGAGCAATCATCCTGGTTTTATTCTTATACCGCTCCTGTTCCTGTTCTATTACCTGCTGGTGTTTTTGTTCACTCAACATCAGCAACTGTAATTGTTTGAATTTCGGGATACCATATAAACTGTCTTTTATTGAAGTTGCAAGGTCTTCATAATAAAATGCACTATCATATTTATGCATTTCCCGATATAGCTTTCCCAACAGGTTACTTGATTCCAGCAATTTCGATTTTTGGGATGTTCTTTTGGCTTCATTAAAAGCATTAAGCCCATAATACAAACTTGAATCTTCAAGGTTAAGTTTTTCATATACCTCTGCTATTTCCTGCTGGATCCCACCCAGGTTAATTGACTCATTGGTGTTCCTGGAATTTTGCAAGGCCGCAAAATAAAATTGCAAAGCCGAATCTAATTTTCCTTTATGCATATATACATTCCCGACACTTTTGGGAATTAAACTATTCAATTGAGGGTGCCTGACCTCAATATTTTGTCTCGCTGCTAACTTCAAATAATGTAATGCGGAATCGGGTATATCGAGAAGGTCATAGGAAATACCGGTGTTTGCCAATATAAATACACCTGGAGGTGAAGCAGGTAAACGATCTTTAATATTAATAGCAGGTAAAAAATATTGCACCGCCTGTCTGTATTCATTTAATTCCATATAAATAACCCCTATAAAGCCAAGGCTATTGGATTCTACAAATTCATTTTTTAATTCCCGGCCAATTTCTAATGCTTGCAGTTGATATTGAAGCGCTTTAGGATAATCACCTGTAAGTCGTTTTGATTCACCAGCCAGGTTCAAAGAATTTACAATGCCATTATTATAATTAAGATCTCTTGCAAGCATTAAAGCTTTTTCGGAATATTCCAGGCTTAAATCAGGTTTGTAGAAATATAACTTATTAGCAATGTTCAGAATTAACTTTACCCGGTTAGTATCAACTGGTGCTTTTTCCAGCAGCTTAATTAAACTATCTACTTCCGTACTCTGACCAGGAAGCTTTAGTGCTGAAGTAAATAAAAAAAATAAAATGAAAATGCTTTTCATTTATAATTGATTAGGCAATTCAATAGTAAATTCCGACCCCTCACTTTCTTTCGTCGCTACCTTCAACTCTCCACCATGTGCTTTTACAATATCATAACTCAACGATAATCCCAATCCTGTTCCTTGTCCTGTTGGCTTGGTTGTAAAGAATGGTTGAAATATTTTATCCAACACTTTTTGCGGAATGCCGTTGCCGTTATCTTTTACACTTATTTCAACTTTACCATTAATCTTTTTTGTACCTACATTAACTGCAGGTTCATACCCTATTAGGTTTTGTTTCTTTTTTTCATCAACTGCATAAAAAGCATTGTTGATCAAATTGAGAACAACACGACCAATCTCCTGCTGAATGATATTTATTTTCCCAATGCTACTATCAAAATCTGTTTTCATTGTCGCGTTAAACGATTTGTCTTTTGCACGTAGACCGTGATAAGCTAATCTTAAATATTCATCTGCTAATGCATTTATATCTGTTGGTTCTTTTTGTCCACTGCTGGTACGGCTGTGTTGTAGCATTCCCTTTACAATTGCATCAGCTCTTTTGCCATGATGATTAATTTTTTGCTCGTTATCCTTAATATCATTAAGAATTGCTTTTACTTCATCTACATTTCCCTTATCCATTTCCAGTTTTGCTTCATCAACCAGTTCTGTATTTACATCTGAAAAATTATTAACAAAGTTCAAGGGGTTTTGTATTTCATGGGCAATGCCTGCCGTCAGTTCACCGAGGGATGCCATTTTTTCTGATTGGATCAGTTGTGCCTGTGTTGATTTTAAATCTATGTACGCTTTTTCAACTTTTTTATTTGCTATCTGCCGTTGATGATTATACCTGTAAAGAATTAAAATCAAGATGAGCAAAGCCGCGACACCTGCGACCAGACTGTAAATCTTTATTTTGGATTTATATTCCTTTACTGCTTCTTTTTTAGCCTGCTCCTGCTGTAAATTTTGCAAGGACTCCTGCAAACTGAGGTTTTGCATCTTAACCAGCTTTTCAGAATTAAATATGCTGTCTTTCAGGGATGTTGCCAGGGAGAGATATTTGTATGCACTGTCGGGCAGTTTTTTTAAATAATATATTTTAGCCAACAATTCTGCTGCGCTGATCTTTTGCAGTTGGTAACCTGATTGCTGCGAAAGTGTAAAAGCTTTTTCTGAATAATAAAATGCAGAATCAGCCTGATTCGTTTCCCAATGCAAAGTGCTCATCTCAATAAGAGCGTTCCTGTGCATGTCCGGACGATTTAAACTTGCAGGAAGAGTTATCCTGCAGTAATAAAAGGCAGAGTCATAATTACCTTGTTTTTTGTAAATAGTGGCAAGGCCATAACTTCCTACAATGATCCGAAACCGGTCTTTTTGTACCACGCCATAATTGAACACCTTTAATTTGTAGTACTTTGCGGAATCGAGTATGTTTAATTTTCCATATACAGCTCCCAACCGGTTATTAACGTTCACCCTCAATTGTGATAATGTTGCGCTGTCTTTGAACAGCCCGGAGTTTGTCAAATTCCGAAGTTTCTTTATATATTCCAATTCCTTTTCATAGTCTTCAATGCGGGCATAAATAAAACTAATTTCCCTTATATCTGTAAAAATGTGTGTAGTATCACCAGTTTGCTCTTCCAATTTCAAATTATATAATAATAATTCCAGGGCTGTCGCATAATCCAATTTCATACCAGCCAGGAACTCTGCAATACTGCTACGAGACCTTATCTCACCTGGTATATATCCAACCTGTTCTGACAGGCTAAGAGCATCCTTAAAATATATTAAAGCGGTATCATTATTTTTATTCCAGTAAGCATTTCCAATATATATTAATTTGTGAATCCTTCCTGTGTCCGTTTTTTCCAGTGGAAGCAACAATTTCAGGCTGTCAATACGTTTGGACTGTGCATTCGAGGTCAATACACTAACAAGGAGTAAAATCAACCAGGTGCTGTTTTTCATTGTTAAGTTTTGATGCCTGGCGACTCAGGCAAATGAATAAGAAACTCTGCATATTCACCTTCTTTTGTCCTAACCTGTAGTTCACCGTCATGAGCTTTTATAATATCATAACTTAAAGATAGTCCTAAACCTGTTCCCTGTCCTGTTGGTTTGGTTGTAAAAAATGGTTGAAAAATTTTATCTAATACTTTTTGAGGAATTCCGTTTCCGTTATCGGCTACTTTTATTTCAACTTTACTGTTTTGTTTTGCTGTAGTAACCGTGACTGTTGGCTCATATTCATTCAGGTTTTGTTTTTGTTTCTCATTCACAGCATAAAAAGCATTGTTGATCAAATTAAGTATTACTCTGCCTATGTCCTGCGGATTTACGCTGATCTTATCAATGCTATTGTCAAAGTCAGTTTTGATCCCTGCGTTGAAAGATTTATCTTTTGCACGAAGGCCATGATACGCTAATCTTAAATATTCATCAGCCAATGCATTGATATCTGTTGGTTCTTTTTGACTACTGCTACTTCTTGAATGTTGGAGCATTCCCTTTACAATTGCATCCGCTCTTTTGCCGTGATGATTTATTTTTTCTTCGTTATCTATAACATCTTTAGCAATTGACTTTATTTCTTTTAAATTTCCTTTATCGATCTCATCATTCATTTCCATCAATAGCTCCTTATTTACATCTGAAAAATTATTAACGAAGTTTAATGGGTTTTGTATTTCATGAGCAATGCCGGCAGTGAGTTCTCCCAATGAAGCCATCTTTTCTGATTGGATCAACAGTGATTGGGTGGATTTTAAATGATCAAGTGTACTTCTTATTTCTGCCGTTTGTTTGTTCACTTCTTCCTGAAGGATCCTTTGTTGGTGCAGGGCCTGTTCTTTTTTTTCTTCTGATAAAAGCACAACCTGTGATGCATTTTGTTGCACTTCTTTTATTATCTCTCTGTACCTCATGGCAACATAGACCAGTAAGGACAATGGAAATGAAAGAAAAAGCCCGGAAGCATAAATTAAGTGTAATGAAAAATTTAATTCCGGGTTTATTGCTACAGAGGATGAATACAGTATTCCAAAAGATATTGACACTAAAACGCCTGTCAGCACTGCCCATTGTGCGCCTTTTAATGTTTTCCAGGAAGTAATGATATAGTATGCGTAAATGGAAAATATTACAGTGCCCTGAAACATAATAGTTGCGGGATGTCTATAAAATATTTGAACAACTCCCACAATAAAGAGCAGCGTTACCGCTATTTTTAATAGTAAGGTTATTTTTCTTTTGAATATCCGGAGCATCAATAGGATAATCAATATCATTGTTATAGACCTTAATATGGGCAACGCTAATGCAGAAAGTCTAATAATAGAAATGGAACTATCCGGGTTGCTGTATATTTCGCACCAAACAATAATTGCAAAAAATGTGGAAGTCGGAGCAATGAAAAAAAGATTTTTTTCCGCCCAGTTTTGAAATGCCAGCAGCCAAAATAATAAACACAAAACGACATTTACAGCTAACCAAATTGTTGTAAGAAATTGTTCAGTCATTTTAATTAACCGGTAAATGAATAATAAATATACTTCCTTCCCTTTCTTTCGTTTCCACCATCAACTCTCCGCCATGTGCTTTCACAATATCATAACTTAAACTCAATCCTAAGCCAGTTCCTTGTCCTGTTGGTTTAGTTGTAAAGAAAGGTTGAAATATTTTGTCTAATACTTTTTGTGGAATACCATTACCATTATCACTCACACTTATTTCAACTTTTCCATTGTTCATTTTAGTACTTACTAAAACAGTCGGTTCGTAACCGTTTTGATTCAGTTTCTCTTTTTCATCAACAGCATAAAAAGCATTGTTGATCAAATTCAAAACAACCCTGCCAATATCTTGTGGAATGATATTGATCTTGTCAATGCTTGCATCAAAATCAGTTTCCATCGTCGCGTTGAATGATTTGTCTTTTGCACGCAGACCGTGATAAGCTAATCTTAAATATTCATCAGCTAATGCATTGATATCAGTTGGTTCTTTTGCTCCACCACTGCGACGGCTATGCTGCAGCATGTTTTTTACAATAGCATCAGCTCTTTTACCGTGATGATTTATTTTTTGTTCGTTGTCTTTGATATCCTTTGCAATTGCTTTTACTTCTGCATAATTTCCTTTGTCGATCTCTTGTTCTAATTCGTCAGCCAATTCTTTATTTACATCAGAAAAATTATTGACAAAGTTCAACGGGTTTTGTATCTCGTGTGCAATACCAGCTGTGAGTTCTCCAAGTGAAGCCATCTTTTCAGATTGAATAAGCTGGGATTGGGTATCTTTTAAATCCTCAATTGACTTTTTTAGTTCTTCGGTACGCTCCCTCGCTTGTTTTTCCAACTCAACTTTTTGCCGGGCAATAAACTCTGCCTGCTCTCTCTCTTTTTCTATTTGTATTTGGAATATTTGTTGTTGTTGCTTACCATAATCCTCGAATAAATATTTTGAGAAAATAATGACTGCCCATGCAATGCATATGCCCCCAATATAATCATTGGCATTTAACCATTTGGTGGTACCCATCTGACTTGGGAATAAGAAAGTAGCAACAAGGGAAATAAAAAGAAATGCAATCAGTGGCCATATAGCTTTAAAAAATATTATTTTATGTCGTCCTTTTTGAGTCGCATTCATAAAAATTGTTACAAAAACCACAAGTACATAAGCAAGGCTAACAAACTCTAAAATGTTATCTACGAAAGCAGCGACAGGCAAAAATTTTCGGCCGACAGAAATTATTATCATCAGCACCGAAAAACCAACCAGCAATTTATCCCACCGGGGATATTTTTTAAAGACCTGAAAATAATGTCGGATAAAAAACAAAAGAAAAACAATCCAAAAGACGGACACAACGATAAAATATTCATCGAAGACGGCTGACTCTCTGGGAAGAAGAATTCTAAAAACAGGACTGTACCAGCAAAACATACCCAGCAAAAACAAAGAGAAATAAAGGTTAACCTTGTTTTTTACCGCACGGTAGATTAGAAAATTGAAAATAGCTGCCAAAAAAAGAAGACCAGAAAAAAAGCTCTTGTACACGTAGGATATGTCCAAAGCGTTTTCCTGGTATACATCAAACTCTTTTTGAATAAATTGCTCAGTGGAGTAGAGGGGTATTCGGTTTCCGGATGGAATATGAAACAATGCTTTATTTTGCTTGCGGATATAAACCGTTACGTCTTCCCCGGGCTTCAGGACCAAAGGGGCCGCGTTGATTTTTTTTAAACCGTCTTTTTTGTGCCAGGGATATTTCCCTCCTGTCGCAAAATGCGCAATATTGTCGTTTGCTTTTACCACATAAAAATCGCTTAGTTCTGTGCTGGACCCTATGCTTATTTTTACGGTACCTTCTGCCACATTTTTAAGCCTGAATCGTATCCAATGCGTTTTAGCAACAGTATCGTTGAAAAAAGAGTTTGTACCGGGCTTGTGAAATTTACCAGTAAGCGATTGGTTCCTTATTTCGGCAATTGTAAATTCGCCATCTCTATCTTCCAACTTTTCCCAATAGGCGGCACTGATGTATTGAATGGAAGCGGTATCTGCTTTAATTTCGTAAACAGGTGGCAGCGAATCTTGCGCAAAACTTCTGAAACTAATAAGCAGGGCAAGAAAGAGCAGTGGCTTGGTGGCGTTCATCTTTTGAATTTAACTAAAATATTTCGGTGGTCAATAGGGCAGACTAACTATAAACTCAGTTCCTTCATTTTCATTGGTCCTTACATCTAATTTTCCTCCATGTCCTTTTGTAACTATATCATAGGCCAATGACAAGCCCAACCCAGTTCCTTGTCCAGTTGGCTTTGTCGTAAAGAATGGCTGAAATATTTTATCCAATACTTTTTGTGGAATACCATTGCCATTATCCTTTACACTTATTTCAAGCTTCCCATTATTCTTTTTTGTGCTTACAGAAACTGTTGGTTCGTAATTCTCCACTCCTGATTTCTTTTTCTCATCGACTGCATAAAAAGCATTGTTGATCAAATTCAAAATAACTCTGCCAATATCTTGAGGAATGATATTTATTTTGTCAATACTATTATCAAAATCAGTTTTGATATCAGCATTAAATGATTTGTCTTTTGCACGAAGGCCATGATACGCAAGTCTCAGATATTCATCAGCTAAAACGTTGATATCGGTCGGTTCTTTTTGCCCGCTGCTTGTCCTGGAATGTTGCAGCATTCCTTTTACTATTGCATCTGCTCTTTTACCATGATGATTTATTTTTTCAAGATTCTGTTCAATATCATTTAATAGCTGGTTTTCGAGTTCTTCATCCCTTTCACTTTTCACTTTTGCCTTTTCACTTTTAAGTTCCTGGATCAATTCTGTGTTTACATCAGAGAAATTATTGACGAAATTTAAAGGATTTTGAATTTCATGTGCAATGCCGGCAGTAAGTTCGCCAAGAGAAGCCATTTTTTCTGATTGAATAAGTTGTGACTGGGTAGATTTAAGGTTTTCAAATGCTGTTCTTAATTCAATTGTTTGTTTCGCTACTTCTTCTTCTAAAATTTTCTGTTGCTTCAAAGCCTGGTCCTTTCTTTCTTCCGTTAATTGGATCACCTGGTTTGCATTTTTCTGCACCTCTAATAAGATCTCTTTAAAACGCATTACAACATATACCATTTGAGATAAAGGAAATGAAAGGAAAGTACCTGTCATATACAGAAAAACAAATGGAAATGGAAAAGCGGGTCTATACTTCATCGAGTTGAATGCTAATAAAACATTCCATATACAGGTTGACAGAATGCCAGCCACTAAAGCCCATTGAGCACCACTCAAATTTTTCCATGATGAGACCACAAAATACAAACAGATCAATAAAAAGAGGATCCCTATCGGGAGTTGCAACTTACCATTAAAATAAAAGTCGCTGATCACACCGGAGAATGCAACTATTATGAGTAATAGCTTAAGAGGAAGGGATACTTTACGGCGAAATGCATTGGCAAGAAAAAGTATGCCGGTTGCCTGGGCCAGTCCATAAAAAATATTTTTTATATAAAACATACCAGCCCAGGAAACAAAAGACAATTCTGTCTTAATATTAAGAATTGCATCCATAAACATGGCAATTGAAAAACTGGTAATAGCAATTGAAACAAGCAGCAAATTTTTTTCTGATCGGTTTTGAAAATATAGAAGCCAGAATACAATAGCAAGTACACCACAAACTGAAACCCAAAGCGTCCAATAAACACTAAACCGCTTAAAATGATGAATGTCTCTGAGTTGGCTCTCAGGACCTGTTAACTCTATTACATTACCGTAACTAATGTTTTGCAATTCTGTTTTTAACATCGAAGATTTTAAGGGAGAACGATGATCAACGATGTGTAGCGCCAATACATGATCAACTCCAGGCACAAGTTCAATGACTGTGGGTGGCTCTATATATATTGAATGTTCCTTATAAGGTTTTCCGTTTAACCCGGTATTACCAGCAGAAACAATATGACGACCATCTAAATAAACATCTGTGGCAGCCCATCTTCCCATTTGAATTCCTACCGGCATGTTTTGAAAGCTGCTATCAAGTCTGAACCTGATCCTGAACCAACCTTCTGCCTTTCCATTTTTATCTGCATTCTTTATATTGAGTTGAGTGGGATTGAACTTTTTCCAATCTGTTGTAGAAATATCTTTCCTTGCCCAGTTTGTATCATGACCTTCTTTAAATATCCAACCGTCTTTAGCAGTTAAAGGGATCACCTGGAAATATTTATCAAACATGGAAGCAGACAGCACGATAGCCGTATCCTGTGCTCTGCAAAAACTGAGCAATGACAAAGAGAGAATTGAAAAGAATAATTTTCGTTTCATTAAACAACTTAAATTGGTATTTGAATAACAAACTTACTTCCCTCACCTTCTTTTGTTTCCGCTTTCATCCCGATAGTTATCGGGACCCCGCCTTGTCTATGCGGGTAATGTAATTGTAAACTCAGTTCCTTCATTGTCTTTGGTATTTACTTTTATTTCTCCACCATGGGCTTTTACTATATCAAAGCTCAACGACAAACCCAATCCCGTTCCTTGTCCGGTTGGTTTAGTGGTAAAGAAGGGTTGAAATATTTTATCTAATACTTTTTGCGGAATTCCATTTCCATTATCCTTTACACTTATTTCAACTTTGCCATTATTCTTTTTTGTACTCACTGAAACTGTAGGTTCGTATCCATTTTGGATGTGTTTCTTTTTTTCATCAACAGCATAAAAAGCATTATTGATCAAATTCAAAACAACTCTGCCAATATCCTGGGGAACAATATTTACTTTTCCAATGGTATTGTCAAAATCAGTTTTAATATCTGCATTGAACGATTTGTCCTTTGCACGAAGACCATGATAGGATAGTCTTAAATATTCATTAGCCAAAGCATTTATATCAGTCAGTTCTTTTTGGCCGCTACTTGCTCGTGAATGTTGAAGCATCCCTTTTACAATTGCATCAGCTCTTTTACCGTGATGACTTATTTTTTCTTCATTTACCATTACATCATTCGCTATTGCTTTGGCGTCATCAATATTTCCCTTGTCCATTTCATCTTTCATCTCCACAAGCAACTCTTTATTCACATCAGAAAAATTATTGACGAAGTTTAACGGGTTCTGAATTTCATGAGCTATGCCTGCGGTAAGCTCACCAAGGCTTGCCATTTTTTCGGATTGGATGAGCTGAGCTTGAGTGGATTTTAAATCAGCATACGATCTTTCAATTTCGGTTTTTGCTTTCTGCTTTTGCCGGTTGCTGATGAAAAAGAAAATAGCCAGCAGCAAGAATACAGCTATTATAAAAAACTGAATATTCCTGGAACGCCTTGTTTCAGCATCTTTTCTAGCTTGTTCTGCTTTTGCGATTATTTCATTCTTCTCTGTATCGTATTGTATTTTGTAAGTAAGAGCCTTTTGCCTGTCCTCATCATTTACCAGGCTATCATTGTATACCAGGTATTTTCTGAAATTTGAGTATGCGTTCTTGTAATTTCCCTCTATACTATCAAGCAGTGAAAGACTTTTATAGCTCCTACTTAACACCTCAATGTTTTTCGTTTCGGATGCCAATCGCAGACTTTTTTCAAGGTAATATCTTGACCCTTTCAGATCATGAAGTTTGATATTGACACTGCCGATGTTATGATACATTGACATGATAGGATAAGAATCTGCCGCCGCACCAATCATTGTAAATATATTTAAAGCAGCATAATAATTTTTCAATGCTTCTTTATACCTGCTTTCTTTTATTGTCTCTGTCTCATTTGCTCTTTCCGTTGAATATATGCCTTCGATTGAAGAACCTATGGATGCCAGCGACCAGGCAATGTCAAACTGACTCCCTGCTTCTTCAAAAATTATTAATGCAGCAGAATCTTTTTTAAGCGCACCGCTATAATTTCCCGTTGCCTTGTATAACTGTGCAATTCTTTTGGAGACATACCCGATTCCGACTTTGTCACCAATTTTTTCAAAAAGGCTTAATGAAGCAAGTAAATATCTTTCTGCTTCAGGGTAATTTTTTATTACCCGATAAATGAATCCAATATCTTTAAAGGAATTGGCGATCCCGGAAGTATCATTTAACTCTTCGTGAAGTTTCAGCCTTTTAAATTCATAGTTGAGACCTTCGGGAAAATTTCCTAAAACTTGATAGTAATTTGAAAGCTTCTTATAAATATCAGCCACTCCATGCATATCACCTATTTCCTGCCTTACCGAAATGGCATGTAAAAAATTGTCTATTGCGATCGAATCTTTTTTTTGGCTCGCGTATACTTCTGCTAAATTTAAATAAGAAACTGCTTTACCACTTTTGAATTTGATCTTTTCAGCGAGAGCCAGGGCCTGATTTCCCAACTGAAGCGCATTTGCAAAACTACTTTCACGCAAATAGCCCTTGCTTAATCCATTTAACGTTTTTACTTTGTTGCTGTCCTCTTTCTGCACCTGCAAAACCTTATTCAACGAATCAATAAGGAGGTTTTGACTATATCCAATAACTGAATAAAAGAAAAAACTAAGCAACAAGATTATTTTATGTGAATGCAATTTCATTTATTATAGAATTGGTAATTGAATAATAAATTCACTTCCCACCTTTTCCTTCGTTTCCACTTTCAACTCTCCCCCATGTGCTTTTACAATATCATAACTCAATGATAAGCCCAAACCAGTTCCTTGTCCTGTCGGCTTGGTGGTAAAGAATGGCTGAAATATTTTGTCCAATACTTTTTGTGGAATGCCATTTCCATTATCTCTCACTTTTATTTCAACTTTCCCGTTATTCCTTTTGGTACTTACTGAAACTGTCGGCTCATACCCATTGGCTGTACCTTTTTTCTTTTCATCAACTGCATAAAATGCATTGTTGATCAAATTCAAAATAACTCTGCCAATATCCTGGGGAATGATATTTATTTTTTCAATGCTATTGTCAAACTCAGTCTTGAAATCTGCATTAAATGATTTGTCTTTTGCACGAAGACCATGATACGCCAGTCTCAGATATTCATCAGCTAAAACGTTGATATCGGTCAGTTCTTTTTGCCCGCTGCTTGTTCTTGAATGTTGGAGCATATTTTTTACAATTGCATCAGCTCTGTTGCCATGATGTTTTATTTTTTGCTCATTTTCTTCGATGTCTGTCGCAATGCTTTTTACCTGGTCAAGATTCCCTTTCTCTATCTCCTCTTTCATCTCAGCTATCAGTTCAGAATTTACTTCTGAAAAATTGTTTACAAAGTTCAACGGATTTTGTATTTCATGAGCGATGCCCGCAGTCAATTCTCCAAGCGAAGCCATTTTTTCTGATTGGATGAGCTGAGTTTGAGTAGATCTTAATTGATGCAATGCATTTTCAATTTTTTCATTTCGCTGTCGTAAAGTTTCATTAGTTTTTTTCCTGTGCTGGTTATTTTTATAGAGCAAAAAAACAATAACTATAAAAACTACAATACCTGACAATAGCAAGTATATTCGTAATTTCTCGCGGGTTTCTATTTTTTCTTTCTCCAGTTTTTCCAACTTAACCTGCTCATCGACAACAACGTCCTGAAATGCAAGAAGGTTTTTTCGCACTTCTACACTTAGACTATCACTTAATGATTTAGCCAATTTTAAATACACGGTGGCACTATCGGTTCTGCCTAGTTGATCAAAATAGGAAGCAAGCAGATTATATGCATCTCTTTTCCATGCAGGGTCTTTACGCTTTTCAAAAATTTTCAAGCTTTCTTTGACATAATAAAAAGCGGAGTCGGTTTTTTTTAAACCCGCATATACGCTACTTAATAAAATATATCCCTGACCCCTGTGTACATAATCATTTGTCTCATTTAAAAGCGCCATGCCCTGTAATATGGTATGGGCAGCTAAATCGAAATTTCCCATACGTTTATAGGTATCGCCCTGATATAACATGGTACGCCCCATTTGTGGATCTTTCAAATTTGAAAACACGGATTGGGCCTTTTCAATCAACAGGAGTGCCGAATCGAATTTTCCTGCATTCATATAAGCAACACCCATGTGAAAGTTTAGCGTCGCAATCTGTCCTCTATCCCCGGCTGCTATTGCATATTTTTCGGCTTCCCGATAATTTTTCAATTGATTGTTGATATTATCCTCCCAGTTTCCGGTATACGCATTTAGCAATCCGATTAAATCGTAGGTCCTGGATATCGCTTTCATTCGTTCTTGCTTTGGGCTTTTGCCCGGCGACAATCCCCAAATAGTTTTTTCAACACTGGGGTCCTTGGCAATATGTAGTGCTTGTAAATAGAATTCCAATGACTTTGAAAACTTTTCCTGTTGCATCAGGAGAATCCCCATTCCGGCCAATATAGAGACTTGATCAAATTTTAGATTTAATTTGACAGCAATTGGCAAGGCTTTTTCAAGGTAAAAATTTGAACTATCTCTATCCTCAAGCATGTAATAGAATCCCAGGCTTCTACAAATATTCATTCGGGCTGTATCGCTTCCTGCATCGGATAGAGATCTATACAAACTGCTCAAATATGGGTTTTCCTGTTGCCCGGCAATTAATGATGGAAACAAGAATAGGGAAAGAAATTTTAAAAGGATTTTCATTCTTTTTTAATTAGTTCGCAATTGAATAATAAATTCACATCCTTCCCCTCCCTTCGTTTCTACTTTTAATTCCCCACCATGTGCTTTCACAATATCATAACTCAATGATAAACCCAACCCAGTTCCCTGTCCAGTTGGCTTAGTTGTAAAGAATGGTTGAAATATTTTATCCAGTACTTTTTGCGGAATACCATTGCCATTATCCTTAACCCTGATCTCAACCTTATCCTTTTCTTTCTTTGTACTCACTGAAACGGTTGGCTCATATCCATCGCCAGTTTGTTTCTTTTTTTCATCCACTGCATAAAAAGCATTATTAATTAAATTAAGGATTACTCTTCCAATTTCCTGGGGAACAATATTTATTTTTCCAACACTGTTATCAAGATCAGTCTTCATGGTTGCATTAAACGATTTGTCTTTTGCACGAAGTCCATGATAAGATAATCGTAAGTATTCATCTGCTAATGCATTAATATCTGTTGGCTCCTTTTGACCGCTGCTGCTTCTTGAATGTTGCAGCATTCCTTTTACAATTGCATCCGCTCTTTTGCCATGATGATTTATTTTTTCTTCGTTATCTATAACATCATTAGCGATCGCTTTTATTTCATTCAAATTCCCTTTATCAATTTCTTCCTTCAGTTCAATTAGTAACTCCTTATTGATCTCAGAAAAATTATTCACGAAGTTTAATGGGTTCTGAATTTCATGTGCAATTCCTGCAGTAAGTTCTCCCAACGAAGCCATCTTTTCTGATTGGATAAGTTGTTGCTGTGTTGTTTTCAATTCATTATATGCTTTTTCAATTTCCCTTGCCTGTGCCAGTTCTTTTTGTTGCGTTCTTTGCCGCTCCTTCCTTATAATATTAGACTTCTGGTATCTATAAATTAAATACACTGCTACAAGTCCCAAAAATCCATAAACGATGTAGGCCCACCACGATCTCCACCAGGGTGGATTAATAATAATGCGAATACTCTTTTCAACAGAGCTGCCATCACCACTAACTGCCTTTACACGGAAGTTGTAAGTGCCCGGAGGGATATTAAAGAAAAATGCACGGTGGTCACTCCCGATATCATGCCATTCATTATCATAGTTCTCCAGCATGAACAAATATTTTTCATCGCCGGGAGACATAAAGTCGATTGCAAAGAAATCAAATGAAAAAACGTTTTGATTATGAGTTAAGTTTATCTCTTCGGTTTTCCATAACGGTGCTGTTAATATACCGTTCGGTTCCATTTTTATCTCACTCTCACCCAGTTTGAAACCAGACAAAACAAGTTGTGGAGCAATGGTTGTATCTTTTAGTTGATCAGGATAAAATGAATAATACCCTCCTCTCTCTCCAAAGAACAGCCTTCCGTTCTTTGCTTTATAATTATCATTAAAGAAAAAATTACTATAACGTACCCCATTTGCATCATTATATTTTCTCAGTTTGGTCCTGTCTTCACCGATCTTAATAATAGAAGTTGATGTAGATACCCAAAGATTTTTTTTATTATCTTCCATAATATTTATCACCTTGCTAATATCTACGGCTGAATACTGATCAGCAAAAAGTACAAACTCATCCTTTGCTTTGTCGTAATAATAAAGTGCCTGTTCGCCACCAGCCCAAATGATGCCTTTGGAATCAACACAGATAGATTTTATATAACTATTAGAAATGTATTTGCGAAACTCTCCTGTTTTAGTATCCAGCCTGAATGCGCCAAACTCTGAAGCAACCCAAATAAAATTCTCCTTGTCTTCGGCAATACATAGCAATCTATTACCACTAAGACCAGGACTTTCTTTATCGCCTTTTTTATAGGTGGTAAACTGACCGGTATTTTTATCCATCCGGGAAATACCTGAATCAGAAGCGACCCATAAATTTTTCTGATGATCAATAAACAGGTAATCAAAATTGTTGCTTGGTAAAGTGGCCGTGTTTTTAGGATCATGTTCATAATGAATGAATTTTTCATTCGCCATGTCAAATTTATCAAGCCCACCCCTCGTGCCCAACCAGAGATTACCTTCGCCATCAGGTCTCATGGAAGTTATTTGATTAAAGCAAAGGCTGTTTTTATCTTTTGGATCATTTGTCCATAATTTTTCATTTTGAGTTATAAGATCTCTTCGCAGGAGACCATCGTAGGTTGCGATCCAGAGTTTGTTATTATTCTCTTCACAATAAAAGGAATTAGCTTCCTGCTGCTGCATAGCATAAAAAGGAACTGCTATCTTGTAATTATCGAGGTTAAATAAAGCTCCCTGAAATGAACTTATCCAAAGCATGCCATCTCTCGTACTATATCCCTTCGAAATGCTCCTCGCAGTAAATCCGGTAGAGGTATCTTTTGCAGACAATAACTTGTCATCATCAAAGATGTAGCCGTAATGTGCAGACATTTTACTAACCGGGTCATAACGGTTCATACCGGAATTACCAAGACCGATCCATAACGCCCCCGTAGAATCTTCTGTAATAAAACTGCCATAGGGAAATATTTTCTCAGAAACAGGAGTTTGGCTCAATGTTCCGGATTGCATCGGATCAGGATAATAACGGTTAAACTCTCCCGTGTTCCTATCCATTTTAGAAAGGGGGGAGTTGGATGTGAAAAAAGGGGGATTGGATGCTGAGACTATCCAAAAATTCCCTTCTTTATCTTCATACAGATCAATGATCCGATTATCGGGGAGACTTTTAGGGTTTAGCGAGTCATGCATGTATCGGATAAACTTCCCGGTTTTTCTGTCGAACCGGTTTAACCCACCCTCACGAGGATCGTTATTGAATGGCTGGCAACCGATCCAAAGCTCTCCTTTTCTATCTTCTAAAATTTTAATTGCGCCGTTATTACTCAGACTTGACGGGTCGTTCACGTCATTCCTGTAATGAATAAATTTACCAGTTTTCCTCTCAAGCCTATCTAATCCACGAAGGGTGCCGACCCAAAGATTTCCCAAGCGGTCTTCGAGGATTGACCCAACTGTATCGCTACTCAAACTGGATACATCTTTCGTATGTCTGAAGTGAGTAAAAGTATTTGTTGCCGGATCAAATTTCTCAAGACCTGATCCCATCATTCCCATCCACAAGATGTTATCTGAATCAACAAACAAACGAAAAATACCACCGCTTGCTAATGAATTGGAATTACGCGGATCGTTTGTATACGTCTTGAAATTGATACCGTCATATCTTTTCAGTCCCTGGTTGAGGGTTGCGATCCACAAAAATCCCTGTTTATCCTGTACAATATCGAAAATTGGACCTGTAGAATTTTTTATTACCTGGTTAAACCTAAGTTCCTGTGCATGCAATGCATTTGTGCAGAATAGCAGCAAGCAAAACGCAATGAGGAAAGATAATTTTTTCATTCCCTTTATTTTTATGAAAATGGAAGTTGAATAATGAATTCTGTTCCTTCGTTTTCATTGGTCTTCACTTTTATTTCTCCACCATGTGCTTTTACAATATCATAACTCAATGACAAACCCAATCCCGTTCCTTGTCCGGTTGGTTTAGTGGTAAAGAAGGGTTGAAATATTTTATCTAATACTTTTTGCGGAATTCCATTTCCATTATCCTTTACACTTATTTCAACTTTGCCATTATTCTTTTTTGTACTCACTGAAACTGTAGGTTCGTATCCATTTTGGTTGTGTTTCTTTTTTTCATCAACTGCATAAAAAGCATTATTGATCAAATTCAAAACAACTCTCCCAATATCTTGCGGCACGATATTTATCTTTCCAATGCCGGGATCAAAATCAGTTTTCATTTCTGTATTGAATGATTTGTCTTTGGCTCTTAATCCATGATAAGCCAATCTTACATATTCATCCGTTAAAGCATTGATATCTGTCAGTTCTTTTTGTCCGGTGCTACTTCTTGAATGTTGCAGCATGCCCTTTACGATCGCATCAGCTCGTTTACCATGATGAATTATTTTTAGCTCATTATCTTTAATATCATTCAGGATCGCTTTTACTCCCGCAACATTTCCATTATCCAATTCCAGTTTTGCTTCCTCTAGCAGTTCAGAATTTACATCTGAAAAATTATTGACGAAGTTTAACGGGTTTTGTATCTCATGTGCTATACCAGCAGTGAGTTCTCCCAGTGACGCCATTTTTTCCCTTTGCACCAATTGCTGCTGGGTTTCTTTTAATTCAGTATACGCTTTTTCAATCTTGATTTTTGCCTTTTGTCTTTGCCTGCTTATCCTGTAAAACACACCTGAAAGCATCAAAAGCAACCCGATGCCACCCAGTAATAAATAAGTTCGTATCCGGCCTCTTACCTGTATTTTTTCTTTTTCCAGCTCCTCCAGTCTAATTCTATCCTGGAGAAACAGCTGCTGAAACCCGGCCAGGCTTTTTACATAATCTTTGTTATACTTATCTTTTGCCGCCTGAGCAAGGACCAGGTATTTGAATGCGCTGTCTTTTTCATTATTGAGTTGATAGGTTTGATAGAGCCTTTGATATACCTCTGACAATGTTGGTGACAAGCTACGGGCCTTCAACGCATAGTACAGGCTGGAGTCTTTTTGTTTCACAGCAAGGTAACAGGCCGACAGGCCCAGGCAGGCCTCGGTGTTACTGACCCTGTTCAAATCTTCTTCGCCAGTTTTCAGTCCTTCATAGTAGCTTTCCAGTGCATCCTTTATCATTCCTTTGTTTAAAAGGATCGCTCCTTTACTATTATAAATAAGTTCGATATTATACCTCAGGTTTTTCTCTTTCGCAGTCCGCTCGGCAAGGAGCGTATAGTATAGTGCAGAGTCAGGCATATCCAGGCCCATATATGCCCACCCTATATGGTTGTAACGGTGATGAAGCAAACTGATATTGTTTATCTCGTCCGATATTCCAATTGCTTTTTTATATTGATGTATGCTTTCCCTATAGTTATTGGTATGCAAAAGGAGGTCGCCCAAAGTTACTTCGAGGAACGCTTGAATTTCGAGGCGCTGCTTTCTGAAATTGCCATCAGGGGGATAGAAGTAATGGGTTTTTTCATGTTCGGGATTCCGGGCAATCTCAAGCGCTTTCATAATAGACTGCCACGCATTAGAGTAATCACCCCGAAAGTAATAATAGTACATGACTGTCTTCTGCGCTTCAGCTTCTGCTAATCGCTTACGGTTTTCATTACTAATACCTGACGCCAGATTTGCATAAAAAAAAGCAGAATCCTCATTTTTAAACTGGTAAAAGTTACTCAGCGTTATGCTCATTTGAAACCGGATAGAATCATTAGAAGAATTAGTCAGCACCGTCCTCATGCTGTCTATTTTTTGTTGCTCTATTCGGCCCAATGCTAATTGTTGGGCATAAAGCCAGTATGGTATCAACACAAGAAAGATTGTAACTTTAATCTTCGCCATAGCATAATTCTAGTTAACCGGCAAATAAATCACGAAAGCAGTCCCTTCATGCTCCTTCGTTTCCACCTTAATTTCTCCATCATGTGCTTTTACTATATCATAGCTCAACGACAACCCCAATCCCGTTCCTTGTCCGGTTGGTTTAGTGGTAAAGAAGGGTTGAAATATTTTATCTAATACTTTTTGCGGAATTCCATTTCCATTATCCTTTACACTTATTTCAACTTTGCCATTATTCTTTTTTGTACTCACTGAAACTGTAGGTTCGTATCCATTTTGGTTGTGTTTCTTTTTTTCATCAACTGCATAAAAAGCATTATTGATCAAATTCAAAACAACTCTGCCAATATCTTGTGGAATAATATTGATCTTACCAATGCTATCATCAAAGTCTGTTTTCATTGTTGCATTGAAGGATTTATCTTTTGCACGCAGACCATGATAAGACAGTCTCAGGTATTCATTAGCTAAGGCGTTAATATCAGTTGGTTCTTTAATACCGCTACTGCTTCTGGAATGTTGCAGCATTCCCTTTACAATCGTATCGGCTCTTTTACCGTGATGAGTTATTTTTTCTGAATTATCTTTTATATCATTCAAAATTATTTTTACTCCGCTTAGATTTCCTTTATCTGCTTCTGCATTAGCTTCATCAATCAATTCTGTGTTTACATCTGAAAAATTATTAACAAAATTCAACGGGTTCTGAATTTCATGTGCAATGCCTGCAGTCAATTCACCAAGGCTCGCCATCTTCTCACTTTGGATCAGTTGATGCTGTGTTGCTTTTAAATCATTGTAAGCTTTTTCAATTTTTGCTTTTGCCTTTTGTCTATGTCGAATGTTTATGTAAAAAAGTATCGAGAGTAACAATAGCACACCAATGCCTGCCAGCATCACATACGTTCTTACTTTGTTGCGAAACTGAATCTTATCTTTTTCCAACTCCTGTAAACGGAATTGTTCTTCAAAGTTTATGTTTAGAAATTTTTTCAAACTCTCAGTTTCATTCAAACTGTCTTTTGCGGCCATTGCCAATCCCTGGTATTTAAAGGCGCTGTCAGGGTTGTTTCGGAGTTTATACACGGAAGATAAAATCTTGTAAGCAATCTCCATTCCCGCATATGATTTTAAACCTTTAAATAGCTCACTACTTTTTTTTGCATAATAAAGACTTGAATCCTTTTCGCCTTCATCCATGAATAACCGTGCTAATTTGCTATAAGGCAGGGCTGCAGACACCCAATTACTTTGTTGAATACTGACGTGTAAGGCATTCAAATAATACTGTTTTGCCAAGACCTTACTTCCTTTCTGGTAATAAATATCTCCTATGCCAGCCAGTATATTGGGAAGTTGATTTTTATATACACTCCGCAAAGACAAATCCATAGCCACTTTGTAAAAAATAAGTGCAGAATCTATTTTGCTGCGATCAAAATAAATTTGACCTAAACCATAATTGGCAAATGACAGAAGAGCCGAATCATTTACTTCTTCTGCAATTTTTTTCATCTCCAAGTTTTCGAGAATACGTTTTGGTGTATCTCCGGTAAGGCGAAACAAATCTTCAAATTCCTTATGCAAAAAGACAAGTGCCTCCAAACGGTTTATTCGTGGTGTTACTTCCTTTGGCATAAAACGCCAACGCCAGAAACTTTTTTCACATTCCGGATCCTCAGCAATTTTCAATCCTTGTAAAAGAGATTGATAACTGCCCGAGTAATTTCTCATCACCTTTAATATATCTCCCTTGTTACTCAATGTCCATGCTTCCCATAATCTCATTTTTAATTTTTGAGCCAGTAATAAGCTCTGTTCATTAAAATAAAAAGCACTGTCAACCTTTCTTTGAAAGTAATAACCGCTCAACTCAGTATAGAAAGCCATGCGCAAAGTGTCATTTGGAGCATTTTTTAATTCCAGTTTTAAACGATCATACTGGCTTTCCTGTGCAATGGAAAATGCTGGCAGTAACAAAAACAAAATGATCTTAAAGGCTGATCTCATTTTTTTACAAGTTAAGAAATTGGCAATCTAACAATAAATTCACTGCCTGCATCTTCTTTCGTCTCCACTTTCAATTCTCCACCATGTGCTTTTACAATGTCATAGCTTAACGACAAACCCAATCCCGTTCCTTGTCCTGTTGGCTTAGTAGTAAAGAATGGTTGAAAAATTTTATCTAATACTTTTTGTGGAATACCATTACCATTATCTCTCACAATTATTTCAACTTTTCCATTATTCTTTTTTGTGCTAACTGAAACCGTTGGCTCATACCCGTTTTGATTTCCCTTTTTCTTTTCATCAACAGCATAAAATGCATTGTTGATCAAATTCAAAAGAACTCTTCCAATATCCTGTGGAATAATTTTGACTTTACCGATGCTTTCGTCAAACCCAGTTTTAATTTCTACATTGAATGACCTGTCTTTTGCTTTCAGGCCATGATAAGCCAGTCGTAAATATTCATCCGCTAATGCATTTATATCTGTTGGCTCTTTTTGTCCGCTGCTTGTTCTTGAATGTTGCAGCATTCCTTTTACGATCGCATCAGCTCTTTTACCATGATGATTTATTTTTTCCTGGTTGTCTTCGATGTTCTTTGCGATCAGTTTTACTTCATCATAATTTCCTTTATCTATTTCA
>Ga0193740_1000036_pt1 | contig 34500 bp, 31 predicted proteins | sample L2s1metaG_FD_145072 | JGI IMG/M metagenome (GOLD analysis project Ga0193740, IMG submission 145072) | Soil microbial communities from a riparian zone of the East river system, Colorado, United States - L2s1 | ecosystem: Environmental > Terrestrial > Soil > Riparian zone | place: USA: East River... | reverse complement strand
GTTTTGCAGCCATGGCAGGTGCAGTATGTGAATCGCTTACCAGCATTTTTGGAAATAATTACTCAATAACAGATCACAGTTATGATTACCTGGGAATGAATCCAAGAAGCTATAATTCATTTTATGCAATGGCAGAAGAAGCAGGTAATTCCAAATTTTATGGAGGCATACATTACAAGCTTTCGGTTGATGAAGGTCTTAAACAGGGAAAAGCAGTAGCGAAAAATATAGAAGCGATTTTATGTAAGAGGACTGTAAACGCCCGATCCCAAAAAGCATCCTAACCAGGAATTACACTGTTATGTTTTATAAATATTAAATCTCAGTTTATGAAAAATATTTTTATCCTTCTTTTTCTTGCTTTACAAGGGATGAGCAGTTCAGCGCAAAATTGCGGGCCTCTTGATCCGGTGTTTGGTAACGGTGGGAAAGTATTGCACACTGCGAGCACCGGATCATTTGATTCAAGAAAAGTTATTGTTCAACCGGATAATAAAATCGTACATGTATTCACGATATATACCGGATCTTTTTACCAGTTTGGTGTTCTTCGTTATAAAACGGAAGGACAACTGGATTCTTCATTTGGAAACAACGGCAGCGTTACCACTGCCGTCGGAGTGTTGCATAGCCATGCTTCCGCAGGTGCGATCCAGCCTGACGGAAAAATTGTTGTTGTTGGATCAGCAGCAATCTCCACTAATTCGTTTGGCTTTGCCCTGGTGCGGTATACTGTTAATGGAGCCCTCGACAGCAGTTTTGGTTCCGGCGGAAAAACCGTGGCAAAAATCGGTGTGTATTATGAATATCCAACGGCTTTGGCCATACAGCCGGATGGAAAGATAGTAGTAGTGGGGACCACCCTGGATGATTATTATTCAGGGACCTTCGCTATTGCCAGGTTTAATAATAATGGAAGCATTGATAGTTCATTCGGACAGAAGGGAAAGATTGTTACTCATCTTGGACCGTTTATCACCAATATCGGTGGCCAATATTATGGGCGGTATGCTGACGAATCTGCACAAGCCATATTAATACAACCTGATGGGAAAATTGTAGTAGGTGGTTCTAGCTATACGACTCAAGGTTGTTGGGATTATTATGGAGGGATTTATTGCAACCCCGCTTCTGCAATGGTGCGATATAACGGCAATGGCATTGTAGACAGTAGTTTTGGAACTAATGGGAAGGTTGCAGATTCATTAACACTTACGTGGATTTCATCGATGGCCCTGCAAAATGACGGTAAAATTTTAGTTTGTGGCAATGGTAGCCCTAATGCATTTATTACGAAAAGATATAACAGCAATGGAAGTATTGATAACAATTTCGGGAATAGTGGTACATCGCTCACTAACATTAGTGGTTCCAATACTTATCATGGGGCCCGATCAATAGCAATCCGGACAGATGGCAGAATCATAGTGGGAGGAACATTGAATATTAATAACATTTCTCAATTTGCTGTGCTTCGTTATACTCACAATGGTTTTCCTGACAGCAGTTTCAATGGAAACGGAACAGTATTTTTTAAGATCGGGCAATCTGGATCAAATGATGAAATTAACTCTGTTGGCCTACAGGGCGATAAAATAATAGCTGGTGGAAATAGTCGAAACAACATTGATAACAAAGTTGTTACCATAAGATTACTCGATTCAGGGCAGTTACTTACGCCTTTTATTACAGCGGATGGCCCTGTGTCTTTCTGTAATGGAGGAACGGTAAAATTATCTGCGAATGAAACGGGTATAATACAATGGTATAGAAATAACCTTGCTATCAATGGAGCAACTGACACTATTTACTTAGCTACGGTGACGGGGTCATACACTGCGGCGGTTACCAACCTAAAAGGGTGTGGCATTTCATCTCCCATAGGTGTAACAGTAACAATCCCTTTTACTCCGTCTATAACTCCAGGTGGATCTGTGGCCTTATGCACTGGCGACAGTATTATGCTGCTGTCCAATTCGTACGGTGAAAATCAATGGTACAGGGACGGTGTGGCGATAACTGGCTCGAACAATCAAGCCCTGGTTGTAAGGACAAATGGTAATTACACCATAAAGGTTACGGTAAATGGATGTGTATCGGCACCATCAAATGAAATTAAAGTAACAGTAAGCAATACTATTCCCACAGCTCCGGCCATTACAGCAGGAGGTGACACTATATTTTGCAACGGATCAAGCGTTGTATTGACCTCCAACCAAACCACCGGTAACCAATGGTATAAAAACGGGACAACGATAAACGGCTCGACAAGTGCTTCATTGAATGTAACTACCAGTGGAGCGTATACTTGCAGGGTTGCTGATAGTGGTTGTAAATCATCACTCTCAAATACAATTGTTGTGCTGGTACAACCTACCCCTCCCCAACCATCCATTGTTTGGGATGGAATAAAAATGAGTACAAATTTCGGGTATGCACACTACCAATGGATATTTAATGGCAGCGCAATTGCCGGGAACGATAGCAATAGTCATAAACCCACGCAAACCGGACAATTTAAAGTTATAGGAACAGATGCTGCAGGATGCAGTAATACCTCTGCCCCCTTCGACCTGGTGGTATTGGGTGTTGCCGATATAACAATTGGAGATGCAAAATTGCGTTGGTATCCTAATCCCGCAAATAGCGTGTTGAATGTCGATGTAAATAATGTAAGAAGCAACAAACTTCATGTAGAGCTGTACGACGTCACAGGAAGGTTCATTAAAAAACAAAAGCTGAATCAAAACAATAATCAGCTATCTGTTCAGGGGTTAACTACCGGACTTTACCAGCTATTTATTTATAATGGACGGGAAAAAACTGTTGTGAAATTGATGGTCACAAAATAAAATTATTGAACTCTAAAAATTATTTTATGCGTAATAATCTTATTTCATCATTGTGTATTATGCTAATGTTAGCAATTTTAGGGACAGGATGCAAACCAGAATCCCTCCCAGTAACACCCGAAGAAGATCTAAAGATATCCACCGATGCACCATCTTATTTAACAACCCCGGCGGCTGATTTCAGTTTTAATCTCAAGATAGAATCCAAAATGCCAGTCAATGGTGTATTGGTTGAAAACTATGTAAAAAGTGAAATCGATAATCAGAATTATTCCCAGGGACCTGTAATCAACAGCTCGACAAGCATCATCCCGATTAGCATTGGCAATTTACCAAGGCAGAAGATTTGTATTTGTACTGTTACTGTGACATCAAAAACCAGGAGCACCAATAAAGCCATACAAACCTTCCGGATTGTTTATAAGTAGTTGTCAGCCAGCCTTCCGAAAGGCCTACAATTTGGTGAGGTATGTTATATTAGTCAAAGTATACAATTGCTAGATCAAAGGAGTTGTTTGAGAAGTGGGAATGACCACTAATTGTTCAACACGTCAAAAAAAAGTTTTAATGGTACAGTTTAAAAGCAAATCGACCTGTTTCACAGGCAGAAAAGACAGTCCTAATTTGACACGAGGTTTTGCATTTTCAGGTGCATACCTTAGTTTTGCAGCTCAATCAATATTGTTTCACCGCATTTAAATTTCTATTTAAGATGCCAGTTAAAATCCGTTTACAAAGACACGGGTCTAAGAAAAGACCCTTCTACTTCATTGTAGTTGCTGACGCAAGAAGCCCCCGCGATGGTAAATTCATTCAAAAACTCGGTACTTACAATCCGCTGACAACCCCTGCCACTGTGCAGTTGGATCGTCAACGTGCATTGGACTGGTTGCACAAAGGTGCCCAACCAACTGATACCGTAAGAAAGATCTTATCATATAAAGGTGTTCTTTATCTCAAACATTTATTGCGTGGTGTAGGGCTTGGTTTATTTGATGAAGCAACGGCAATGACCAAATTCCAGAGTTGGCACTCTGAGCATGAGGCCCAGATTCGCAAACGCCAGGAAGAAGCTCAACGTGAAAGAAGAGGCAGAAGGACCCCACCCTACCAGCGCCGTGAAAGAAGGCCTGCACAAGGCGGTTCCGAAGGCTAACTCTCAACCAAGACCTTCAAGAAATTAAATCCTCTCGTTTGAGAGGATTTTTTTATCACTAAGTGACGCCAAATGATCGTACAGATAGTGAGGATCGGAGGTGGTTTATTCAGCTAATCTTCACCCCAAGAAACCGGTTTAACTGAAGTGCATTAAGGCTCAAACCGAATCGGTCTACCATTTTTCAGTGTTTCTTAAATTTGAAACCAGCCTTCTGAATCTGGCCAGTATTTTTGACCCATGACGGAATATTTCAAAATAGGAAAGTTTGTTGGTACGTTTGGAATAAAAGGGGAACTGGTTTTAAAACATAATTTAGGCAAGAAAACTTCACTCAAGGGACTAAAAGCCATCTTCATTGAAGAGCGAAAAGAAAGTTTCATTCCCTGGTTCATTGAAAACTCCAAAATTAAAAACGGGGAAGAGATTTTTTTAAAACTCGAGGGGATCAACGTTCGTGAGCAAGCTATCAAACTGACCCAGAAAGAAGCATGGTTACCCGAAGAAGAATTCAAAAAATACGCAGCCAAAACTTCACCCATAAATTTACTGGGATACGACATTATTGAAGGCGAACGGGTTCTTGGAAAAATTTTAGAAGTAATTGAACAACAACATCAAATTCTCTGCAGAATTGAATTCAATGACCGGGAAGCCTACATCCCGCTCCACCAGGAAACCATTCAAAAAATTGATAACAAAAAACAGCAGGTTATAGTTTCGCTGCCTCCAGGATTACTGGAAATTTATCGGTAGAAACGCCCACTGCTTTTATTGCGTTCCTGGCCTGGATCATGTGCCTTTGTTCGTGGGCAACCAGGAAACGGAACATGTCTCCCAATTTGAAATGAATAAGTTTACTAAAAATGGTTGGCACATAAACCGAGTTCAAATTTCTTCTTCTTGCTACTTCAAGTAAACCCAATAATTTATTCTGATTTTGGAAAAATTCTTTAAAAACCGTATCCACATTCACTCCCTTGCCAGGCGTAAATGCTCTTCCTGTTTTCATTTTTTTCTTTACCTCGAATATATTGGTAGGCTTCATGGAACTGACAAAATAATTGCCTAAAAAGCCCGAAACAAACCAGGCGCTAACATCTTTTGTTAAATGAACCATTGATTTTTCAATTAAAGGCATATAATGACGGCTATATGCATTTAAGTGCTCCAATACCTGAATTACGCTCCATTTGCCTTCTTCGGGGCAGTAACTCAGTTTTATAGGATCGGCTGTTTGTAGGTGTTCGGCAGCCATAATAAGCTTTCTAACATCGGCCTCCAGTTCATTTATTAGTTCTTCGCTTTTGAACTTTTTCATACACAATTTTTAAGTAGCCCAACCAGATTCTATTCAAAACACAGACCAGAGTATGCAAGCCGAAGAGTAATTTTGACTGTGGCGGAACCTGTACGACATATTGCCCATTTTGACCTTGATGCTTTTTTTGTTTCCGTGGAGATTTTAAAGGATCCATCCTTGAAAGGCAAGCCGATAATTGTGGGCGGAGATGGTCAGAGAGGCATCGTGGCCGCCTGTAGTTACGAAGCCAGGAAATATGGCATTCAAAGCGCAATGCCCGCACTAACAGCTAAACGGCTATGTCCACATGCTATTTTTTTGAAAGGTAGTTATCATGATTATAGCCACTATTCCCGCAAGGTTACACAAATCATTGCTGAATCAGTTCCTGTTTATGAGAAAGCCTCCGTTGATGAATTTTATGTAGACATGACAGGAATGGATCGCTTCTTTGGAGTGAGTGAATATACAAGGCAGCTCAGAGAAAAGGTGATAAAGGAAACCGGCCTGCCTATTTCATATGGGCTATCAACAAGCAAATTGATAAGCAAGATGGCAACTAACGAGGCCAAACCAAATGGTTACATCGAAGTGGCACCTGGAAAAGAAATTGCTTTCCTATGGCCGCTCACAGTTGATAAAATTCCTGGCGTAGGAAAACAAACACAAATTCAGCTACAGAACCTTGGAATTTTTACCATCGAACAGATTGCGAAAACACCAGTTGAGCAATTGGAATACCATTTTGGAAAATGGGGAAAGAAACTTTGGGAAAAATCCTATGGCATTTCTGAGTCACCGGTGGAGCATTACAGCGAACAAAAATCAATATCTCATGAAAATACTTTCAATACTGATTTTGCCGATATCAATTTTCTTCATGGCGAGCTGGTAAAACTCACTGAACAAACAGCTTACAATCTGCGTGAGGATGGAAAACTAACAGGGTGTGTAACATTAAAATTGCGTTACGCCGATTTTACTACCGTTTCAAAACAAGAAGTCATTTCATACACAGCGCTCGATAATATCCTCCTAGCAAAAGTGAAAGACCTCTTTACCAAATTGTATAAGAAAGGTCAAAAAGTGCGTTTGCTTGGAGTACGTTTTTCGCATTTAGTGCCAATGACCATTCAAATGAATTTGTTTGATGATGCCATTGAAAAACTGGAACTCTACAAAGCAGTGGATGATATAAAAAACCAGTTTGGCAGCGATGCTGTTTCAAAAGCAACGTCTTTCCGTAAAAAGCCAGGCACTCCATTTAAATGAATTCTCAGAATTTAATTCTGAATTTTACTAAATTAGCTGAATAAAATTCGGTTATATGTCATTTTCAATGGATGAAATAGATTTAACGATTTTGACGTTGTTGCAGCCTAATTCTTTTTTAACCAATACTGAACTGGCCAAAAAAGTCGGTATGGCACCATCTGCTGTATTGGAAAGAATTAAAAAACTGGAACAAAAAGGAATAATTGAAGGGTATCCCACTCGCATAAAGGCAGAGGCGCTGGAGTTAAAACTACTCGCATTCATTTTTGTAAAAACAAGTGAAGGTCCGGGCAATGCATCCGTTGCAAAACAGTTATCGAAAATTCCGGAAGTGTTAGAACTTCATCATATCGCCGGAGAGGATTGTTACCTGCTTAAAGTAAGAACAAAAGATCCCCAATCACTCATTCTATTAATGAGAGAAAAGTTTAGAATTCCCAATCTCCTTTCTACAAAAACTACTATTGTCCTTGAAACACTAAAAGAAACAAATCAACTACCTATTCCAAAAACCTAGTGTTATGGTAAAGAGTCTGGCAAAACACCCGAAACTATTAGTACTTCTTGCATTTGCTGCCATATATGTCATTTGGGGATCAACTTACCTGGCAATTCTTCTTGCCATTAAAACGATTCCTCCTTTTTTTATGGCAGGTACGCGATTTTTAATTGCGGGCCTGATATTATTAGTGTGGGCCTTACTGAAAGGTGAACAAATACCGGATAAAAAATCAATACTTAAAATTTCTTTAGCGGGCGTTTTAATGTTGGCCCTGGGTAATGCTTTACTTGCCTGGGTAGAACAATACATAGAAAGCGGTCTCGCAGCCATTTTAGTTGCCACTGTTCCATTATGGTTTGTGCTACTCGATAAAAAACAATGGAACTATCATTTTACAAATAAGCAGATCATCATTGGTTTAATTGTCGGATTTGCAGGCGTAGTCCTTTTATTCGCGGGGAACGGTTCGGCCGATCTTTTTAACAGTAAAATGAAAATTATTAGCCTTATTGTATTATTTGTAGGAACTATTGGGTGGACAATAGGTTCTCTTTATTCTAAATATCAAAAAAATCAGGGATCAACGTTGATGAAGGTTGCTATTCAAATGGTGGCTGCCAGTATTGTAATTTTTATTGGTGGATTTGGCTTAAATGAACAAAAAGGGTTTGTCATCCGCAATATAAGCTGGGAATCTATTGGTGCATTGGCTTACCTGGTTATTATGGGTTCATTAGTTGCATACATGGCTTATATATGGCTATTGAGTATTCGCCCCGCTTCGCTGGTAGGCACTTATGCCTATGTAAACCCGGTGGTAGCTGTATTTCTAGGCTGGTTAATTGCAGATGAACATGTAAATATTCAAAAACTCATTGGTTTAGTTGTTATAATTGCCGGATTGGTGATTGTGAATACTTCAAAGGAAAAAAAAGAAGCTGGGGTAGCTGACTTCCCAAATAAACCTGCTAAAATGGAAGACGACCCGGCCTCCGCAATAAGCGGACGAGAAGCCTCATAGCAGTACGTTTAATTCAAAAACATTTTTTCAATGAAATAAATAAAAAACCGGATTTGGAAAAATCCGGTTTACACCCTTGCTATGAAAATAGAAACGTTATTCTATTTATATGATGCAAATTTATAGGGTGCATTCACAATGCTACATGATCCACGTCATCCTGTTCAATGATTTTATTCAGGAAGAAAATAGTAGCTAATAAGATGTCGAAGTCGACTGCTCAGATAGATGTTCGACGTATGAATATGCATTTTAGTTTATGGTAGGCCACTCATTATAAAACTTTAAACCCCTTATCTTTATTCCCCTTTAAAAAATCTTATTATGCAAACAGCCTGGAAAGAATATCAGGAGAAAAATCAACAACGATTTTTGGACGAAATGCTGGAGTTGCTTCGCATTCCTTCTATCAGTGCAAAGAGTGAAAAAAAAGAAGATATGCGCAAGTGCGCTGAACTGGTCAAACAGCGCCTGTTGGATTCCGGTGCCGACAAAGCGGAAGTGATGGATACTGATGGTCATCCTGTAGTTTATGCAGAAAAAATCATCGATCCAAAAAAACCGACAGTATTGGTATACGGCCACTATGATGTACAACCGCCGGAGCCATTAGAGTTATGGCACAGCGGGCCTTTTGATCCCGTTATTAAAGAGGGGAAGGTGTATGCCAGGGGAAGTGCTGACGACAAAGGACAGTTTTACATGCATGTGAAAGCAATGGAAACTATGGTCAATACAAACAGCATGGAAACAAATATTAAATTTTTGATTGAAGGCGAAGAAGAAGTGGGCTCACCTAACCTTGGAAAGTTTGTTGCTGCGCATAAGGATTTATTGAAGGCTGATGTTATCCTCATTTCTGACAGTGCAATGATTGGTATGGATAATCCTTCACTTGACATTGGTGTAAGGGGATTGTCATACATAGAAGTGGAGGTAACCGGGGCAAACCGCGATTTGCATAGTGGGACGTATGGCGGGGCAGTGGCTAATCCAATTACCATTTTATGCAAAATGATTGCGTCTCTTCATGATGAAAATAACAATATAACAATTCCCGGATTTTATGATGATGTGGTGGAGGCGACAAAAGAAGAGAGAGAGTTGATGGCCAAAGCTCCTTATAATGAAACGGAGTATAAAAAAGACCTGGGGGTAAAAGAATTATGGGGCGAAAAAGGATTTACAACCAATGAAAGAACAGGAATACGTCCAACTCTTGAGGTCAATGGAATTTGGGGAGGATATACCGGTGAAGGGGCCAAAACTGTTTTGCCATCAAAAGCGACTGCAAAAATTTCTGCTCGATTGGTGCCCAATCAAAATTCACGAAGGATCACGGAAATGCTGTTGAACCATTTTAAAAAAATTGCTCCGTCTTATGTTACCGTACACGCGTTTGAACATCACGGAGGTGAAGCTTATATGACACCAATTGACAGCAAAGGCTACCAGGCTGCAGCAAAAGCTGTGCAAACTACATTTGGCAAATCTCCAATCCCGGTTCGCGGCGGTGGAAGCATTCCTATTTGTTCGATCCTGGAAAGGGAGCTGGGAATTAAAATTGTTTTTATGGGTTTTGGGCTGGATAACGACAACCTTCATTCACCCAATGAAAAATATAACCTGGAGAATTATTATAAGGGAATTGAAACCATCCCATACTTCCACAAGTTCTTTGCCCAGAATTAAGCAGGAAAATGTCTAGACAAAACAGTCAAAAGTTGGAAAGCTTTTGACTGTTTTATTTTGATGGAATTTATTTTGATAGAAGCCCTATACTATTATAAGGCCATTGTGTTTGAAAAATTGCGGGTGAAAGTGTTTGTAAAAAATTGTTCTACACTCCAGGAAGTATTCATTGGTGTTATGTCGGCGGTAACGGATAGGCACCATGCATGCAGAGAAAAATATGAGCAGTTTCATCGCATGATCCTTGATCGAAAATAAAAAAATAATTTTGAGCTGATGGCTGAAAAAGATAAACTGCGTATAGACAAATACCTGTGGTCGATACGCCTATTTAAAACAAGGACTTTGGCCACTATAGCCTGCGATACGGGAAAGGTCCGTCAAAATGGTGCCTCATTAAAAGCTTCAAAAAACATAGTGGTTGGAGATGAATATGAAATAAAAACGGAAGCAAAAAAATGGATTATCAAAGTCACTGGTTTATTATATAATCGTGTTGCTTATTCCGAGGCCATCAAATATTATATCGATCTTACTCCAACGGAAGAAAAAGAACGAATGCAATTCCAGACTGCGTCATTCCATACAGGAAAACGCAATAGCAAAATAGGAAGACCAACCAAGAAACAGAGAAGAGAACTGGATGATTTTTTTGAAGAAGACAAATGATTATTTGATGTGTTTACGAATGCTCCTTTTGATTTCATCACTGCAATGATCAATAAATAACTCGGTAATTATTTCCATTTGCGAAACATCGAGAGGTTTGGTAACAAAACCGGCATTATACTTTTTTGCAAATTCCTTGTCCAGCGGTGAGGATGAGGTACTAAATAAAACAACTGGTACAGAGGCGAGTGGCTGTAATTCTTTGATCCTTCTCAAAACATCTTTACCATTTAAAAGCGGCATATTTATATCCAGTATAATCAGGCAGGGAGTGGGTGTCTGTTCGTTTAATGACTGCAGATAAGACATGGCCTGTACTCCATCTTTTGCAGTTATTACTTCAACATTGTTGGTATACCTATCAAAGGCCTCCTGCACCAATTCGAGGTCATCGGCGTCGTCGTCAGCATAAAAAACGATGTTCTTAGGTGTTGCAGATTTTACCATAGCAGCCTGGGACAAATTTATTGTAAAGCTTGTTACGTAACCAAATATTTTACATCTATTTGCTCCAGGTATGGATCCAAAATAGAGGTGGATTCACAATAAGATACTTTATGAATGGATAAGCGATAAGAAATATAAGTGATTTCTACGTAAAAGCTCTCTAATTGAAATAATAATCTGGTAAACTCATCAACTTTTCTTTTTCCAATATAAACGCCTTGCTGGTAAAGAATGGTTAGTTGCTTTTCGCATGAAAGCAAATCAAATTCTGACAACCTCATTATATCAATCCTCCCGGGATGATGACTTCAAATTTCATGCAATAAAATATAATGAATAAAAATAAGTAAACTACAGAGATAAAAACCAAACTGTACCGGTTGTTCAGGTAAAGCATTCGGTTTGCAATAATTGGCAGGGTTCTATTCAGTGTTCAACGTCGGTATTCTACCACCTGTCTAATACATGAAATTCAGAAAAATACCATTTTTACCTTTAAGCGCTATCGGTATAAGGACCCATTTTGGATAACCGTATTCGCTAAATATAACCTATGTCAGAAAACACTATTCTTTGGGCAGATGATGATTATGATGATCTGCAAATGATGCAGGAGATACTTTCCAACAAAAAAGATAATTTTAAAATTATTGAAGTACATAACGGCAAAGAGGCGCTTGACTATCTCGACCACACAACGAATCCTCCCTGCTTAATTATTCTTGATATTAATATGCCCGTGCTTGATGGAAAAGAAACTCTTTCTATTTTAAAAAACACGGAAAAGTATAAAAATATACCTGTGGTCGTTTTTTCTACTTCGGAAAGTGAAATCGATAAACTTTATTGTAAAAAATTTAATACAGAGCTCGTTACAAAGCCTCCAACATACAATAAATTAAATGCAACTGTAGAAAATCTCCTGAAGTTTTGCAGGTAACTACCTGCTTACCCTTTTTTCACTTCTGTCCAGGGATTCGGCCGGATTTCCCGATGTATTTATCTTTTTATGAAGGGCAATAGCAAGTTCTGTAACCTTTTTTCTTTGGTCTTTCATTTCTTCCCAGGAGGATCCATTTAAAAGCGAAGCCTTTAATTTTGCAGATTCTTTTTCATAGGCCGCCTTTAAATCATCCGCATCCAAATCACTCCAGTTCATATCCATAATCATTCTTTACGGGATAATATTCCACAAAGACCGTTCCTCTGCTGTAAAAAGAATTGATTTTCCCATAAGATTTTATAAAAATTTTAGAAAGACTGCTTTAGCAACGGTTTTAATCTACCTTTCGTATTAAGAAAATTATGCAAAGATTTGCCACCCTGATTTTATTTTTTGCGACAGCATGTGGAAAAAAGGATGAGATTTCCCCGGAGATTTCAATAATCTCTCCCATTGAGAACCAGGTTTTTTCGGCTGGTCAAACGATTACAATCAAGGCTTCAGTAAGTGATAATGAAGGTGTCCACACTATTCACGTAATTGCCGTGGACAACGCCGGAGGTCACTGGGTGCATTCTGAGGAACATGTAGATGGAAAAACATTTGAAATTATTAGAACCTTTGTTGCCAATGCAGGAAAAAAATACACAATTTCGATAGATGCCACCGATCATAATGAAAATACTGCCACACAAGATGTTACCGTTTCCTCCAATTGAGGACGGTTTTTGCTTCTTTTAATAGCTGCGGTAACAGCTTTTTAATGCCTGTTATCTTTGCTTATGCGAATTGATGTTATTACTGTTTTACCCGAATTACTGGAAAGTCCGTTATCTCATTCCATTCTGAAAAGAGCACAAAGCAAAAGCTTGCTTCAAGTGCAGGTGCATAACCTTAGGCGATGGGCTGTGAATGAATACGGCCAGGTTGACGACTACCAATATGGGGGTGGAGCGGGAATGGTAATGATGTGTGAACCCCTGGCAAATGCCATTGAGGAGTTGCAAAAAGAAATAGACTATAATGAAATTATCTACCTGACACCTGATGGTACCACTCTTAATCAAAAAATTGCCAACTATCTTTCCCTGAAAGGAAACCTCTTGTTGATCTGTGGACATTATAAAGGCATTGATGAAAGGATTCGTCAACATTACATCACCAAAGAAATTTCTATAGGCGACTATGTGCTAAGTGGTGGAGAATTAGCCGCAGCAATACTGATCGATGCAATTGGAAGATTAATTCCTGGTGTGTTGAATGATGAAACATCCGCACTTACAGATTCTTTCCAGGACAATTTATTGTCTCCTCCCGTATATACACGCCCGGCCGATTTTAAAGGCTGGAAAGTGCCTGAGGTGTTATTAAGTGGTGATTTAAAAAAAATCGATGACTGGCGTTATGAGCAGGCTGTACAAAGAACGGAGCAACGACGGCCAGACTTATTGACCCCGAATGATACCAGTGCCTGATGCATCGCATTTCAAATAATTCAATTAGATAGATTCAGAAATCAGCCAACCAATTCAATTATCAACGCAGAGAGAACCGCAATTCCTGTGTTTTTGGCGTGCTTAGTAAATTGTAAAAGAATAGAGAGTGAATGAAGAAATAAAAAGCCCCCTGTAGAAACAGGACGCTTTGATTAGGACATTGCTTCCTTCCAGTTATGGCTAAAATCGGGAAGCAGCTTTATTGAAAATTCTTTTTTTCCTGAAAAAAAGTGCCCCGCTAAGAATAGCAGGGCTTCACCCTTAACCATACGAAACCAAGACGTTTAACTATATTTTAGAATCTTACGATCTATCAACTATCAGAAGGCAATATAAAATTACGGACGCAAATCCTGCCACAAATATTTGTTTCGATGAAAGCCTAAAAAACCTCGTTAAGTATTAAGCAGTGAAACCACCTAAAAATAGTCAAATTTGAATACTGTTTGTTGAAGATTCTGTTAAACCAAACCGTTGTCCAGCAAGGATTTCACCTCTTTTATAGCAAGGTCACATTTTGATCTCACAAAATTATAATTAGATTGAAAATCCGCCTCATTTTGGGTGATGGCATCTCTTTCCATTTGTTCTAAATACGAGTGTAGTTGTTCTGCCAGACCTACATAGCCAACGGTGGATTTTAGACTATGCGCCGTTCTACGTATACTATCGAAATCCTCCTTCTGTATAGACTTTTCCAGTTGCGACAACTCTTCTGGTACCTGTTCGAGAAACTGGCTCAGGATTTCCTTTTCGAAATGTTTATCATTTCCTGAAAGTTGATGGAGGTAGTTTAAATCAATGTGATGCGAAACATCATTTTTTTCAGGAATATGTTGTGCATGGCGGGCAATGATGTTATATAATACTGTTTCCTTAATTGGTTTCGATACATAATCGTTCATTCCGAGTTGCAGGCATTTTTCTTTTTCACCTACCATTGCGTGGGCAGTCATAGCGATGATTGGCACATCCAATCTCAATTCGTTTCGGATTATTGATGTTGCCGTGTAACCATCCATATCCGGCATTTGAATATCCATTAATACAATAGAATATGAATGCTTTTTTAATTCCGTAACAGCTTCCTGTCCTGTATTAACAATGGAATAATCGAGGGACCAGCTTTTCATCAGGTGTTTCACCAGTTGCTGATTCATGGGATTATCCTCTGCAACCAGTACTTTTATTTTTTGCAGCGGAACCTGTTCTTCCTGTTCGGCAAGCGCTTCGGAATACATTTGAGCAAGATCAGGAAGATTGTAATTCAATTCGACAATAAATTCAGATCCTTTTCCGTGTTCGCTTTTTAATTGAATAGTACCTCCCTGTAATTCTATCAACTGCCTTACAATAGACAGCCCTAATCCTGTACCACCAAACCGTCGGGTCGTTTCCAATTCTGCTTGTTGAAACCGTTCAAAAATTGCTGATTGCTTTTCGGGTGCAATTCCAATTCCCGTGTCTTTAACACAAATCCTGATCCTTACATCGGCCGCTGTTATCGTAACCAGTTTAACGTATACAGCAATTTCTCCTTCATCAGTAAACTTTGCTGCATTACTGATAAGGTTCACCAATACCTGCGTTAATCGAACTGCGTCGCCAGATAAAATATCCGGAACGTCTTTATCGATATGAACATTGAATTTGAGATTCTTTTCGCGGATCTTTTCTATAAACATCGCACCAACAGAACTAACCATGCTGCGCAAACTAAAACGGGTTTCTTCCATATGCATCATTCCAGCCTCAATCTTTGAAAGATCCAGGATGTCATTAACCAGCGTTAATAAATTTTCACCGGCTGAATGAATATTCTGAACATATTCTCTTTGCATGGGATTCAGTTCGGTCCGTTTCAACAGGTTTGTAAATCCGAGTATGGAATTCATGGGAGTGCGTATCTCGTGGCTCATATTTGCTAAAAACTGCTCCTGCATATTAGCAAGTTCCTTACTTCGTTTTTCAGATGCATTTAGAGCCCTGATCATCCTTTGTTGGCTGCGTCCCTGGTGTGTAATAAACAGGAACGCAATGATTAAAGCAATGAGAGCCATTGTTGTAATCACAAATCCCCATAACCTGGCCCTTTCCCCTGTTAATTCTATGGAATTTCCAATATTGCGAAGTTGTGTTTGGCGATTGGTTTCGATTTGTGAAATGACAAAAATGATGCTGTCACGTATAACAGTACCCCCGTTAGTGCTAATTAAAGTTTCTGCACCACCCTTTCCGCTTTGATAAAACTCATCGACGATACTTGCATTGAATTCTATTTTTTTCTGAAGCAAGTGTGTCAAAAGATCCAGTTCAGCGCCAGATATTTTTGAGTGAAGGTTATGAATCAATAGATTGATTTCCTGACCTATTTTTTTATTGCTTTCACTGGTTTGGCGTACCAGCCTTTCATCACCATTAATAATTGCACCTCTTACGTTGGTTTCAATTAAAAAAAGATCAACTGCAATAGCTCGCAAATTATTGTGTATCTCCAATTCCTCTCTTAAGGCCTGGTTGCCACCAATAAGGCGATTGATATTATAACCGGAAATTACCTGAAGAAAAAGCACGATAACAATGCCAAATAAAAAAAGCCACAAAACCAGGTATCGCGGATCAGGTCTTCTCATCGTTAAACCGAGTATATCCGAAAATACGAAATTCGGCTCTGGGCTTAAGAATGTTTAGAGGGAAGAATATATTTCTTGAAAAAACGAATAATTACAAAAATAGAAATTACCGTACCCAGCAAACTCAGCAAAACTATGCCAACACGCATATTGTGCGAGAACAGCTCATTCAAAAGCAAATATTCTGAAACAATGAGCAGAACAAGGATCAATATGAATATGGTAAGTCTCTTCATAAACAAAAGAAAGGCTGCAATCCAGCAGCCGTTTCCCTTAGCATTTTACATGTTGAGGGATACAATACTGGTTGGTATTTCATAGAAAGATTTGGTTGCGACTTCGACGTTGTATTGTACCTCCCGCAAGGGCTTCCGGATACTTTTCCTGGATATTGAATCTGTCGGGTGTAAATCTATACAGTGTTTTTCTAACCGATGAAACTGTTAGTTTAAATCAGAGAACGCTTCGGCGAAGGGGAAATTAGGGCCGATGAATTTTTATAGCAGGTTTAGTCGTTTGTTCAAACTGGATTTATGTGTGTCAGCTACAGGTACGCTGGTTTTACCAATGCTGATGGTACCCTCCTGAATGTAGTCTATCTTATTGATTGCCACAATATAGCTACGGTGTACACGAAGGAATTTTGAAGAAGGTAATTTTTCTTCTATAGATTTTAATGTAGCATGAACAACATGAAATTTTTGGAGTGTGTGCACTTTTACATAGTCGCCCATTGCCTCGAGAAAAAGAATTTCATCGATCGCAATTCTTTTAAGAATACCATTATCCTTCACAAACACAAATGCCTGCTCCTCCACTTTTACCTCCTGCTTATTACTGTCTAACGTCTCCTGGGCTTTATCAACAGCCTGTTTAAATCGTGGTAAGGCAATAGGCTTTACCAGGTAATCAACCACATTTAATTCAAAAGCTTCAACAGCATAATCTTTTTTTGCAGTTGTGAAGATGATCAGCGGTTTACTATTACCCAGTTTTTTAATAAGATCGAGACCCGTCATTCCAGGCATTTCAATATCCAATAAAAGAAGATCAACCTCTGTAGTGTTCAATGAATCGAGTGCCTCCACAGCATCGTTACATTCAGCAATTAAGTCCAGGTTAGATACCTGGGAAACCAGTTGCTTTAAGGCCAGGCGGGCCATCTTGTTATCGTCGACAATTATACACTTCATAATTAAGGGACGACAAATATAGTGATACCTGTTTTTTATTTACGCTTCATTTTCTTTTATAATTTTTAGTCTGAAAAGAAATTTGATTACAATTAGCCAGGCAGAGGTTGCAAAAACTTTTCTCATCCCGGCGTTGAGTTCGTGGAGTTCGAAGATTTATGTCATCGCTGTAATTAATTAAGTGGATATAATTTGTAAAAGAACAAGCCTGGAGTTATACCAGGCTTGTTATCATGTAATGATGGCATTAATGTTATTACAACGTTTTTACTCCAATTACCGGTAATGCTTTTTGCCTGATTAAATCATTAAACGCCGGTATCTCCTTATTTTTTACATCTTCTAACCGCTTTACCTGGATATCAATTTGTGAAGCAAGGTCACCATACACATCCAACACCTGTTTGCTTGGGGGAAAATTACCGCTGTTGGCTACATCAAAGACACCGGCAAGTTTATCATTAAGCTTTATTGGATAATTCAAAACATCCTGCACACTCTTTGATTTGGTTTGATACAGCGTTTCCTCAATTGAAGTAATTTGCTTGTTAATACTATCAGCCATTTGCTTCACATCTTTAGGAATATCCTTTCCCTGCATACCGACAAAGGAATTGATTTGTGTTCGTAAAGCACGAATTTCTTTAATGGCCTTTTGTGTTTCGTTGAACTTATCCCTTACCTGTTTTAGAAACGCCAGTTGAGTTTCGTATTCTGGTTGAGTGATTTTATAATTAGGGTCAGCCTTCACAGTGAAGGGGACTACGACAGAATCTTTTTCCACTTTTACTTTGGCAAAATAATTACCCGGTGCAGCAACAATGGCACCTGGCACTCCATTCCATAAAATCATTCCCTCAATTCTTTCCACTTCAGGATAACGAAGGTCCCAAATAAATTGATTCATACCTTTTGCAAGAACGAGTTTGGTGTTGTTTTCTTTTGAGTCCGTTAAAAAGGTTTTTATCTCCTTATGATCTTTATCCAAAATAGTTATCAGTGCCTTTATTGAATCGTTTGCCTCTTTTACAAAATAATTGATTACAACCCCGGCGGCCGGATTATTTCCGGCATTCCTGGATGTACCGAAATTTTGTACAAAAGTGCTTCCTGGCATTCTATAAGCGTTTGTTATATCAAACACATGTAAATTTTTGTTATTAGTGGTTGAATTTAATTGTTGTACTACACTCAAATCATCCAGCACATAAAATGCTCTTCCTTGGGTAGCCACCACCAGATCATTTTCTTTTATGGTGAGATCAGTGACAGGCACGATTGGTAAATTTAACTGGAAAGGCTTCCAGTTGGCTCCATCATCCAATGAAATATACATGCCATATTCCGTCCCGCAATACAATAAACCCGGTCTTTTTTGATCCGCCCTAACCACTCTTGCAAAATCAGTTTTGCGAATACCATTTGTAATGAGCCTCCAGGTTTTGCCGTAGTCCTCTGTTTTATAAACATAAGGCGTAAAATCATCGCTCTTGTACATTGTACCAACTGCATATACAGCCCCTTTTTTAAAAGGATCAGCATCCAATGAATTCCACATGATCCACCTGGGTGCATTTTTAGGCGTTACATTGTCCCAGGTCTTTCCCGCATCTTTACTTACATGAAGCAATCCGTCGTCGCTACCTGTCCACAATAAATCCTTTTCATAAGGTGATTCAATTGCAGTAAATATGGTGCAATAATATTCGACGGAGGTATTATCCTTAGTGATTGGACCACCACTGGGCCCCTGCCTCGTTTTATCATTAGTTGTTAAATCAGGTGAAATCTGTTGCCAGGTTTGACCTTCGTTTTCTGTTACAAACAAAACGTTTCCGGCACTGTATAATCGCCTGGGATTGTGCGGAGAAAAAAAGATGGGAAAATTCCATTGAAAGCGATATTTCAAAACATCAGCACCAGCACCCATTGGATTATCAGGCCATGGAGAAACCGCCCGGTTCTCGCCTGTTTTATGATCAAGCCTTGAAATATATCCTCCATAATTTCCACCGTAAACAATCTCCGGGTTTAATGGATCTGCAACAACATAACCACTTTCTGATCCTGCAGTTGACTGCCAATCATTTTCAGTTATAGCAGTACCACTTGTCCTGCTCTTGATTCTTATTGTAGAATTGTCCTGTTGTGCACCAAGAATTCTATAAGGAAAAGAATTATCAGTGGACACACGATATATCTGTGCAGTTGGTTGGTTCATATATGTGCTCCAATTTTCACCTCCATCAAACGAAATTTGTCCGCCGCCATCATCAGCAACAATCATTCGGTTTCCATTTTGTGGGTCAATCCATAGGTCATGATGATCCCCGTGAGGAGTTCGAATCGACTGGAATGTTTTTCCACCGTCGCGGCTGCGCATAAAATTGACATTGGGTGCATATACGGTGTTTTCATTTTGTGGATCAACAAATACCTTGGTGTAATACCATGCTCTTTGACGAATGTTGTTATCGTTACTTGTTAAAGTCCATGTTTCACCTCCATCGTTTGACATGAACATTCCACCGTTTTGATTTTCGATCAGGGAATAAATCCTGTCAGGATTGGATGGTGCTACAGCCACGCCAACAATTCCTAACGTCCCCTTCGGTAAGCCTTTTTTTGACGAAAAATTTGTCCATGTTTCTCCTCCATCTGTACTCTTCCAAAGGCCACTGCCTTCGCCCCCGCTTTCCATACTATAGGGTGTTCGCAAGGCACGCCACATGCCTGCATAAAACACATCGGTATTACCAGGTTCCATCACCAGGTCGGAAGCGCCTGTTTGATTATTGACATACAAAACACGCTTCCAGTTTTTACCCCCGTCCATTGTTTTATAAACACCGCGTGTTTCATTCGGGCCAAATAGATGTCCCATTACTGCTGCCCAAACAATATCCGGGTTCTTCGGATGAATTACAATACGAATAATATGTCGTCCGTCTTTTAATCCAATATTTCTCCATGTTCTTCCACCGTCATCCGAGCGCCACATTCCCCCCAATCCTTCACTTACGTTACCACGCATGGTGTTCTCCCCTTCGCCAGCATAAATGATGTCCTCATCACCCGGGGCGACTGCTACTGCACCTATCGATCCACCGAAATATTTATCTGAGATATTTTTCCAGTTGCTTCCGGCATCCGTGGTTTTCCAAACACCCCCTCCCGTTGCACCGAAATAAAATGTATTCTTGTTTTGATAGCTGCCAGCCACAGCGGCGCTTCGACCCCCGCGAAAAGGACCCACCAGGCGGTATTTCATTTTGGAAAACAACACATCATTATTTGCAGATGATGTTGTAGATGACTTTTGTTGGGCAATAGACTGGAATGAAATAAAAGCAATCGCTAAAAAGAAAAATTTTCTCATGGTAATATTCGGTTAATCTGCAAAAGGTACAATGCTGAATCTATTTGAAAAAAGAATTTTGTTTGCTACAGGTTGCAAAGTTTCAGTAAAGAAATATTTCAATAGTTTTATTTTATGAACAAGGAATTTACAGTTACCGGAAATTTGGTTGATGTTCATCAGAAGAGAATTTATCCGGCTGCAATTACAATAGAGGGCGAGCGGATTAAATTAATTGAGCCGATCGACGGTTCAGGGTCACAACCGTTGAATTTTATTCTTCCGGGTTTCATTGATGCCCATGTTCATATTGAAAGTTCTATGCTTATCCCTTCTGAATTTGCAAGACTTGCCGTGGTACATGGGACAGTTGCCACTGTAAGCGATCCCCACGAAATAGCTAATGTATGTGGAATGAAAGGTGTTGAATACATGATTGAAAACGGAAAAACAGTTCCTTTTAAATTCAATTTTGGAGCTCCAAGTTGTGTGCCGGCTACAACGTTTGAAACTGCAGGAGCTATCATAAATTCAAAAGATATTGATGCCTTAATGAGGAGAGAGGAGATTTTGTATTTGAGTGAGATGATGAATTTTCCCGGTGTATTGAATAACGATGGTGACGTAATGGATAAAATCGACTCAGCAAAAAAAGCCAATAAGCCTGTGGATGGACATGCACCAGGTTTGCAAGGCGACATGGCAAAGAAATATATAGACGCAGGTATTTCAACCGATCACGAGTGCTTTATTAAAGAAGAGGCATTGGATAAGTTGAAATATGGGATGAAAATTATTATAAGGGAAGGAAGTGCTGCCAAAAATTTTGAAGCCCTAATCGATCTTTTGAATGACCACGAGAAGATGATTATGTTTTGCAGCGATGATAAACATCCTGATAGCCTGGTAGATGGTCATATCAATCAATTATGTGAAAGAGCAGTTGCAAAAGGCATTGATATTTTTAAAGTATTGCAGGCAGCTTGTGTTAACCCGGTGGGTCATTATAAATTAAAGGTTGGGTTATTGAGGCAAAACGATTTTGCTGATTTTATTGCCGTGAAGGACTTAAAAAATTTTGAGGTGGTGCAGACTTACATAAATGGGAAATTAGTGGCTGAAAATGGAAAAACTTTAATTGAAAGCAAAACGGCAACATCGATTAATAATTTCGGTTGTTCTAAAAAACAAACAGGAGATTTTAAAACCACCTCAAGCAGTGGTGTGGTAATAGAAGCTTTGGACGGTCAACTCATTACAAATAAAATTCTCCTGCAATCCGGAGTAATAGTCGCTGATATAAAAAATGATATCCTGAAAATGGTAGTGGTTAACCGCTACAAGAATGCACCCATAGCCAAAACCTTCATCAAAAATTTTGGATTAAAAAAAGGAGCGATTGCTTCTTCTGTTGCGCACGATTCTCACAATATTGTTGCTGTAGGTGTTGATGATGAAAGCATTTGCACTGCAATTAACCTTGTTATCGAAAATAAAGGCGGTGTCAGTTGTATTGGCGGAGAGGAGCAAATCATTTTGCCACTTCCTGTGGCCGGCCTTATGAGTACTGACGATGGTTACAAAGTAGCAAAGAAATATTCTGCTATTGATAAAGCGGCAAAAGATCTTGGATCCAAACTTTCTGCACCATATATGACATTGTCATTTATGGCCCTGCTGGTAATACCTCATTTAAAATTGAGTGATCTCGGATTATTTGACGGGGACAGCTTCAGCTTTGTTGATGCATCCTAAAGAATTTTCAAACGCAGTCAACACCATAACGGCTTTCCAGGTCAAGTATATCAACTGTTTTTTTGTAGTACATTTTAACTCTCTCCATACTGCTTCCCACACACACTACTCCAAGCTTTCCAAACTGGGATAATGCGCCAATCAGGTGAAACATGACGCCCTCCTGCAAAGCTCCGTCGTAGTGCAGATCATTAATCATTGCAATTTCAATCAGATCATGTGGTGTTGTACCAATATATTTTTCGCTTTTTAAATTATCGGAGGAGAAATAGTACCGCGGTTGTCCGGTGGCAGTACGATATGTTCCCTCATCAGCGTCATAAACTCCGTCCGTTAAGAATTCCAGCATGATGTAAGGATGGGTAGTACCTCCTTTACGCAAATTGATTTCAATGGCATAGTGTTTCCATTCGTTGTCTTCTTTTACCGAAATGAAATCAACCGCAAATCTTCCCAAAACACCTTTACTCCTTAAATTCTCTGAAATATTTTTTCCCATTTTTCCAATAGCGGCTGCATAATCGGGATGTGCCGGGAAATAGGCTCCCAGGAAAATTTGCCCTGTTTCACCACCTAATTCCTGGTCATGTGTTGACGCGACAAGGCAATCACCCGTAGGACTAATCCGACACTGCACCGAAGGCGATGTCTTGATTTCTCCTTCTATAAAGGCCTCAACTACGCCGCCCATTGCACCAAACTTCTGAATAAACATTTGGTAGGGTAAATCAACGGCTACTATTTTTAAACGGCTATTCAAATTTTCCTGGATTTTTCCCTGGCTGTCATCAACTTCATAATAAAAAACGCCATTGCCATCACCTGAAAAACCATCATTGAGTTTCACCACTGCTCTTCTGAGCAAGGGATTTCTCTGTTTCAAATCATAAAGTGCTTTGGCAATGTCTTCTTCAGAATATAAATCTTCAAATCCATCCGGTAAGGACAATCCACACTCTTTAAAGATCTTTCTTCCATTACTCTTGTTGCCCAACTCAAACAAATCGGGATCACAACCAAAAACAGGCAGGTCTAATTTGATAGCAAGTTGCCGTTCCAGAGACGTGACATTAAAAAAGGAAAGGTGCGTGTCTTTCACATGCTGTATACTTTTTTTAATTCTCTCCATCAGCCTTGGCCTTTCTAAAATTTTTTGTGTTAATGGTTTTGAAGAAGCGTCATAACAACTAAGAAGGGTCAGTCTTTGCTCGGCGTGATAACGGGTAATTCCTGGTAACAAATGCAGGTAGTAATCAATAATAATTGGATCTATAGGCATGCTTGTTATGTAAATAACCTGGGTGCGTGGCATGCGTAATAAAAGTAGCAAACACAGTAATCGTTCCTCGTAATGTGTAATTCCACTGACTTTGGAAAGAATTTCCTCATCCATTGTTAGCGACGGTATAATCACAACCGTTTTGGGAGCTAATTTGTCCGGAAAAGACGTGTTGAACTGCTCAATAAGACGTTCCTGGATTGTTTGGAAAATCATTGATTCAGTGGTGTTTTTATCAATGGCTTTAACTGTTGGTTTTATCAAAACCTTTTCGGTTTCAACTCCTTGTAATCCCATAAAAAATGGTTTATTATGAAACTAAGAAATTGCTTCGTTGCAGCAAAACCCATCTTCACATACAGATGCCGGTTAGCAGTGAATATTAGGCTTCCTGGCCAATCCATACGGCTCCACCAATACTATCTCTTTCCGCACCGGTCACCGATGAAAGCAAATTGTACTCCTGGCGCCATCTTAAGACACCGATCAAAGCCATGATCAGTGCCTCTTTGTATTTGACGAGATCTTGGTGTGGAATAACAACCTCTACAGAAATTGAAGACAATTCTTCCGACAATCGCTCAATTAAAAAATTATTGAAAGCACCGCCACCGGTAACGAGAAGTTTCGGGTTAAGAGTTTGCAGTTTGGGATTCTTTGCTATAGCAAGTTTTATTTGCTGAACAATATGCTCAACATAAGTTCTCAGCAAATCATTATGCGGCAGTCCAAATGATTTAAATAGAGGGAAGACTTCATCGGTTCCAAAATTATTGGCCAATGATTTAGGATAGGGTAACCTGTAATACTCAAATGAATTTAGTTTATTCAGTAAATCTTCATTCAAGTTTCCCAAAGCAGCCATTTGGCCACCATCATCATAATCCTTATTCACAATATTTGCAATCAGGTTTAAAATCCTGTTTGCCGGGCAAACATCAAAAGCAATATAACCCTCCGGAGAATTAAATGAAATATTGGCAATGCCACCCAAATTCAGGAACATCGAATAATCTTTCAACAATAATTTTTCACCAATGGGAACAATGGGGGCCCCTTGCCCACCAAAAGCAAGATCCATTGCTCTTAGGTCGCTAACAACGGGCAATTTGGTTTGTGCTGCTATAGCCGCGCCATCCCCTAATTGTGCAGTCATTTTTTTGGAAGGAACGTGGAAAGTAGTATGGCCGTGCGAAGCAATTAATCCAACCTGGTAATGCAGATTGTTCGTGTCAATAAAACGATTTACTTCATGTCCTAAATAATGGCCATAATCAACATGGAGCAATTGATAATCCAAGGCAGATAAAGTTGTAGCATTTTGCAACCTTTCCTTCCAATCATCCGTGTATTCGTAACAATCAGCAGCCCTGATTTCAAAATTCCAACTGCCTGCACTCTCCTGGAATTCCGCAAATACAATATCCAGCCCATCTAATGAACTGCCACTCATTAAACCGATCGTTCTGTAAACCATGATTGAAATTGAACACGCTAAGTTAGCAGAATAGGTGGGACGTAAGAAGGTGCCGATTTGAATAATCAGTTGCAGCACTAGACAGGCGTTAACTTCGCACCACTTTATACTTCCTGCTTCGTACTTATCTTTGGCGCTTAATGTTAATTAATTTAAGTAAAGATCATTCTCTGGTCAGCAATTGGGTAGCTGAATTAAGAGATGTCAGCATCCAAAATGACCGTATGCGATTTCGCCGCAATCTCGAACGCATTGGCGAGGTGGCCGCATTTGAAATCAGCAAGCGCTTACCTTATATTGAAAAAGAAATTCAGACTCCCCTGGGTATTGCTGTGTGCGAAGTGTTGAAAGAACAACCAATTCTCACAACCATCCTTCGTGCCGGACTTGCATTGCACAATGGATTATTGAGTTTTTTCGACAAAGCAGATAATGCATTTGTTTCCGCTTACCGCAAACATAATCCTGACGGCAGTTTCGATATCGCCCTGGAATATTTGTCCTGCCCCGAGATTGATGACCGGATTCTGATCATTTCGGACCCCATGCTGGCAACCGGTTCTTCTCTGGTTAAAACAATTCAGTATTTGAAGGAAGAGGGCAGACCCCAGGCAATTCACATTGTTACGGCTATTGCCTGTACCGTAGGTATTGAATATCTAAGAAGAGAAGTTCCTGAAGCCATCATTTGGTGTGGTGATATTGATGATGAATTAACGGCGAAAGGCTATATAGTACCGGGACTTGGAGATGCGGGTGATCTTGCATACGGGGCAAAAATCCAATCCTAAAAAACCGCTTCTGCTACACATCCTTTTCAGATGTCCATTCGTATTCTTATAATACAAAGCAATCTTCACATAATTTTTCTTTGATGTGCAGGTCTTTATTTGTAATTTACCCGTTCAACCGTTGTGTGAATGAGAAAGTTTTTTTTCACCTTCCTTATTTTAATTGCTACCCTTTTTGGAAAAGCGCAGGACCCTAACTTTTCGCAATTTTTCGTTTCACCACTTACATTGAATCCGGCACTTACCGGTAAGTTCGATGGAAGTTACCGACTGGGTTTGAATTTCCGGAACCAATGGCCTTCCATTAATAATGCCTTCAAAACCTATACAGCGTCTTTCGATGCCGGAATATTGAAAAACAATATTCCTGAATATGACCAGTTTGGAGTTGGCGTTTTAGCATTAACAGACAAAAGCGGTAACGGTGTTTTACAACATAACTATGTTGGATTGTCAACCGCTTATCATAAAGCACTCGATGAAAGTGGTTTCCACCAGATTGGCTTGGGTTTCCAGGGCGTATATGTGAGTAAGCGACTGGATGTAAACTCACTCAAGTTCGAGGATATGCTCAGGTCCGACGGTTTTACAGGTCTTACCCAGGAAGATTTCACCAATTTTCGCCTAAACCTTACTTATTTCGACCTTAATGCAGGCTTTTTCTATAATGGTACTACCGATGGAGCCAATAATTTTTATCTAGGTGGTTCCATGTACCACATCAACCGCCACGAAGAAACCTTTAGTGATACGGGACATTATTACATGGCATCAAGGCTAACGTTGCAAACTGGTGGCATGGTGCCTCTTGGTGATTTCAATGCTTTTCATTTCAGCGCTATGCACAGCCGCCAGGCCAATGCAGTCAATACAGTTATAGGCGGCGCTTATATGTTGAACATCAATCCGGACGAATGGAGCCCAACTAATTTGTATTTGGGAAGTTGGTTCCGTTTTGGAGATGCTATTATTCCTTATGTTGGACTGGAGTTTGGCGAATTTAGGGTTGGAGCTTCTTACGATGTCAATGTTTCAGGGTTGAAGCCAGCTTCCAATATGAGGGGCGGCGCGGAGTTCTCTCTTATCTATGTTAAGCGCCCTGCTGATCCCAATGCTAAGAAATTGAATTGTCCGAAGTTTTAGTTTTAGAAATATACTTTGAAAATTTTGCCTCATTGATGTGAGGCTTTTTTTATGATTCAAGCTCCATTACTACTATGTGACTACCGTTGCGTCGCACTCTTGTGCCGCATAACTCTATTCAACTTAAGTGCGTTAGATAACCTGGAACAGAATAGTCAACTTGTTTACTTAATTTTCCCGCTAACGTACTTACTTCCTTTCATAAAAAACCTGTAATGCCACTCTGCATGTGTACCTGCATAATCAACACCAATGCGTGGAGATGTTACAATCATTGATTGGGAAATTTTAAATCCATCGTCAGCAATAAATAACTCGTCGCTGTTCAATAATAATCCACATTGTGAAGTGTGAAACCCAAATGCTTTTCCAACATTACCCGGACCTCTTGTCAATGTTCCATCTGGTTTCATCTTTCCCGTTCTCTTCAACATGATATCGATTCCATCAATTGGTTCTACTGCTCTTATTAAAATGGCATCGGGTATCCCTTCCTTATTAGTAACTATATTAAACATCTGGTGAACGCCGTAACATAAATACACATAGGCTTTGCCACCTTCACTAAACATTATATCCGTTCTTGCTGTTCTTCCCTTTGATGCATGAGAAGCTTTATCTGTTTCTCCTGCATACGCTTCAGTTTCCACAATCCTCCCGGAAGTATATTCATCGTTCCAGTTAGTGACCAATACTTTTCCCAGTAAATTTCTTGCAATTTTTACTACATCGTTCCCCAGGTAGAATGAGAGAGGTAATTTCCGCATGCTATTACCGTTGATTTAAATTGTAGATCCCGGCTGAATACATTTCACAACTGACGATTGCCAATTCACGTTTATATTTACTATCAAATCTAATACTTGCTTAAAGAAATCATCATAGCCATCCAATCCTATTTTGACGCACACAACTTTATCCGGAAACATAAGTTGTGGAAGTGGATACTTATCCCTGGAATTATTTATATGCTCCTGTTTGCTGTCGGGATTTATTATTTCTGGATCTCAACAGGCAATGCCGTGAATTGGCTAAGCGAAAAAACGGGTTTCATACCATGGCTTCAAAAACAACGTAACGAGTTGGTGAGTTTTTTATTTGTAATGATCGGCATCATGTTGCGGTTAGTACTGACATTTTTTTATTTTTCGCTTTTCAAATATTTGTTTCTTATTATCGGCTCTCCGGTATTTGCTTACCTGAGTGAAAAAACCGCCAGCATTATTGAGGGAAAAGATTTTCCTTTCAGTTTTGCTCAGCTCATGAAGGATGCGTGGCGCGGTAGCAAGCTTGCTCTTCGAAATACCATTTGGCAAGCTGTCTATTTGTTAGCTTTATTTTTTTTGTCCTTTGTTCCCCTGGTTGGGTGGATCACACCACTAATTGCTTTGTTTATTGAATGTTACTATTACGGTTTCTCTATGGTGGATTACAGTTGTGAACGCAACCAATTATCACCGTCCGAATCCATTGCTTTTATTGGACGACATCGCGGACTGGCTATTGGGAATGGGTTAATGTTTTACATGATGCATGGATTAATCTTTATTGGGTGGATTGCTGCACCTGCATATGCAGTTGTTGCTGCCACCCTTAGTCTACACCAGGTCAAAAAATAAAAGAATTGACAGTTCGCAAATTTGCAAAACTGCTCCGCTTTGTCAACAAGCTGTAAATTGCATTCTAACTTAAATCAATGCCTGCCAGGGTTTATTTAATTCCCACCGTTTTATCCGAAGGAGTAACTACCTGCCTGCCTACTTACATTTTAGATACGGTAATAAACTGTTCCGTTTTTTTTGTAGAGAATGAACGAACAGCAAGACGGTACTTAAAATTGTTATCAAAGGAAATTGTTATTGATAACTATGAATGGTACAATATGGCGGAGGTAAATGAAGAAGTAGCATTTTCCTTCAAGCAAAAAATTAAAGAAGAAAGGAATATTGGTATCCTCAGCGAAGCAGGCTGTCCGGGTATTGCAGACCCGGGACAGCAACTTGTGGCTATCGCTCAACAAATGCATGTGATTGTAAAACCTTTAGTTGGTCCCAATTCTGTTTTGCTGGCATTAATGGCAAGCGGAATGAATGGACAGCAATTCCAATTTGTCGGATACCTGCCAATTGATGCTGCGGAGCGAACGAAAGCAATTAAAAACCTGGAATCGGAATCAAGGCAAAATAAACGCACTCAAATTTTTATTGAAACACCTTACCGAAACAATCAGTTGCTCGAAACACTTACAAAAACATTGCACCCACAAACAAAAATTTGTTTAGCCGTTGATCTTACTTCACCGGAAGAAATGATCCAAACAAAAACTGCATTACAGTGGAAAACTGCTATGCCTCAAATCCATAAACGACCGGCAATCTTTTTAATTTATTCAGGAGATTAATACTGCTCTACCCGAACACTATCCACAATATACTCCGACTCTCCTCTCCAGGGTAATGTTCCATTTTTTTGTTTATAATGAACAGTCACACTACGCCCTTGTAACCGGCTTAACTGATCAGCAACATTTTTATTAGCCACAGAAAAATAAAATTTTTCGGAAGCTAACGGAACATTCGCATTCCCCCGGACACTGCTCAGAATCATTTCGCCCTCGTATGTTTTAAAAACAGTACCCTTTCGTGAAATCTTTTGCAGAAGCCCAAAGCGGTCTCCTTCGCTATAAGTGAAATAATATTTCCAGAAAATAAATCCTATCAACAGGACAGATAAAATAAGCACGATAGTAGAAAATATCTTCCTACCCGACTTTCTTCTCGTTTTCCGTTGAGGGATGTTTGGTGAAGTGTCCATAAAACTTTATTGAGACGTTATCATTTACAATCCATACTTATCTACCAGATAAATCAACGCCGCTATATTTACCGCGCCTAATTCCAGTTCGCGTTTATTCACGGCTTCAAATACATCGTTCCTTGCGTGATGATAATCGAAGTAGCGTTGTGAATCGGGCATGTAGCCGGCTACTGCAGTTTGTTGTGACCTGTTTAATGGACCGATATCTGCACCACCGCCACCTCTTTCTATCTCACAAGCTCCGTAAGGGCACAATAGAGGTTGCCAACTTTTTAGCTTTTGATATTGATCGTCAGCACCTGTTAAACTAAAACCCCTCGGTGTAAAACCACCTGCATCGCTTTCCAAAGCAAATATATGCTTCTCACCTTTTGTGCTTGCTTCCTCGGCATATTTGGTTCCGCCCCGCAAACCATTTTCCTCATTGGCAAACAGTACAAAACGAATAGTTCTTCTGGGCTGATAACCTAAAGCTTTAAAAACTCTCAATGCCTCGATGGTTTGAACAACCCCAGTGCCGTCATCATGTGCGCCTTCTCCCGCATCCCATGAATCCAGGTGTCCACCAATAGTAATGTATTCATTGGGGAATTGTACACCTTTTAATTCAGCTATTACATTATGTCCAACAATGTCAGGTAAAAAATATCCATAAGTTTTTAACATTACCGACACGTCTCCTTTTTGCAATTGATTACTTAACCAATCTGCATCTTTCAAACCAATGGCAACTGCAGGAATCATTTTGTAAGCACTATCGTATCGTAGTGAGCCCGTGTGAGCGTTATTATCTGTGCTTCCAGACATACTTCTTACAATGACACCAGCAGCTCCATACTTGGCAGCCTGGCTTGCTCCCCTACTTCGATATTGAACTGCATCTCCGTAGGCCTGGAAGGTTTTCACAAATTTTGGATTAAAGGGATAATTATAAAAAACGATCTTTCCTTTCACCTGTTCTTTTTTTAATTCAAGTTCATCAAATGATTTTATCTCAATTACATTAGCACGGATACCGTTTTTGCCACTCCCCAATGAATTGCCAAGTGCAATCACGTCCAGCGTCTTTTTTTGTTTGCTGTAAAAAGCAGTTAATTCATCCTTACCACCCCTTACCCAGTGAGGAACCAAACATTGCTGTAACCAGGCATTGTCCGGATTAAGCGCACGGAATAATTTCAATCCCCATTGTTCTGCTTTCACCATTTGGGGTGAACCAGAAAGTCTGCTGCCTATTTGTTTTGTTAATACACGAAGATTATCATAAGCTTTGCCATTCATTAAAATTTCATCGGCGACTCGACGAATAAAAATTGAATCTTCGTTTTGTGCTTTTACAAAAAATACAAGCAATAAAACGGGGATCGTTGATAAAATTTTCTTCATGCAATAAAATTAATTGAAACGAAATTGCAAATGCAATTATTTAACGCAGCAAACAAAAGCAGTCTGCTTTTTGTACTTACCTTAGTTAACTGAATTTTAATTTATGAAGATTGGTATTGTTTGTTATCCAACATTTGGTGGTAGCGGTGTACTGGCTACTGAGTTAGGAAAGGCATTGGCACAGAAAGGACACCAGGTACATTTCATTACTTACCAGCAACCAGTACGCTTGAATGGTTTTATTCCCAACATTTCTTATCACGAAGTACAGGTAGCTACATACCCTTTATTTGATTATCCTCCATATGAAACAGCGTTGTCAAGCACTTTGGTGGACGTAATTAAGAATAACAGTCTTCAATTATTACATGTGCACTATGCTATTCCACATGCTTCGGCCGCTTACATGGCGAAAAAAATTTTAGAGCAGGAAGGCATTCACATTCCAGTCATCACAACCTTGCACGGAACGGATATTACATTGGTTGGCCGTGATAAAACATACGCGCCGGTTGTAGCTTTTTCAATTAATCAGAGCGATGTGATCACAGCTGTTTCTCACAATCTCAGGGATGAAACCTTTAACACGTTCCGGATTGAAAAGCCAATTGAAGTCATCCACAATTTTGTAGATGTTCAGCGGTTCAACCGTAAACCAATAGATGCTTTTAAGAAACTGATTGCACCAAATGGCGAACGGGTTATGTTGCATGCCTCCAATTTCAGAAAAGTAAAAAGGGTAGAAGACGTTGTGTTGATTTTCAATGAAGTGAACAAACAAATACCAAGCAAACTTTTATTTGTTGGAGACGGACCTGAGCGTGTACATGCCGAGGAGCTAAGCAGAAAATTAAACATTTGTGACGAAGTGCGTTTTGTAGGTAAGCAGGAACAGATGGAGGATATTTTAGCAATTGCAGATTTATTCTTACTGACGTCTGAATATGAAAGTTTTGGTTTGGCTGCATTGGAAGCTATGGCTGCCGGCGTTCCTGTCGTTTCCACAAATGCAGGCGGCCTGCCTGAAATTATGATACCCGGGGTGACTGGTTTTATGGGCAACATCGGCGATATTCAAACAATGAGTGGCCAGGCTATTGATATACTACAATATGATGAAAGATTAGAAGAATTCAAAAGAAATGCATTCCAACAGGCACAGCATTTCGACATTCATAATATTGTTCCGCTTTACGAAAAATTATACGATAATGTGCTGAGTAAAGAATTAGTAAGTTAACGGCGTAACCAGGGCTGTGGATTTACATTCCGGTTTTCAACCATGAGCATGAAATCAAGTTGTCCCCCACTACCGTCATCAGCGCCCCCGGCTCTTCCAATGTTTTGTCCTGTACTAACCGTGCTTCCTTTTGAAACGTTTACAGAGGAAAGATTACTATAAATAGTAAAATATTTTCCATGACGTATCATTACCATCATGCCATCGCCTAAATTGGAGACTGCACTTACCTCGCCATTAAATACAGCTTTTACTGTACCCCCGGCGGAAGGAGTTGAAATGGTGATGCCTGGATTATCTACCTGAATTTTATCTACTGTGCTTGTTCCAAACGGAATGCTTACTACTCCGTTATCAACCGGCCATGGCAGTCCACCCCTGTTCTTTTCAAAGCTCGCCGCAAGTGCCTTTTGCCCTTCGTTCAGGTTGAAATATTCCTTTTTTGCCGTTGTTTTTGTAGTTGTTGATTTGGAAGTACCTGTACTGGGTGTAGCGGTAGCTAACGATTTTTTTCTTTCCTCATCAACTATTCGGCGAATAATGGCAGCAATTTGTCCCTGTAATTGTTTATCTCTCTTCTTTTTAGAGGCAATTTGTTTTGATAATTCTTTTTCCTGCGATTTCAATTTCGAAACCACAGCATCTTTTTCTTTCTTCTGGTTAGCCAATTCGTTTAACTGTACCTGCTGATTCTGCAAAACAGATCTTTTTTGTGCTTGCTTGGCCAACAATTGTTGCTTTTTGTCTGCAATCAGTTTTTGACGATCCTTAATGGCAGTAACCTGCTCTTCGCGGTAGGCACGGTAAGATTTTAAATAAGATACTCTTTTCAAAGCATCATTAAAACTTGAGGCTGAAAAAATAAAATTCAGAAAATCATAACTGGTATTATTCTTATACGCATAAACTACGCTTCGTGCATATTGAACCTTTAAGGTGTCAAGTTGCACCTGCAAGCGATAAAGTTCCACATTTCCCAAATAAATTTCATCATTTAGATTATGTATTTCCCTATTAATATTACCGATCAGTCGATCCTGTAATTGAAGCTTGCGTTGCAGGATGGCAAGCTTGGCAAGCGATTCTTTTTTCAATCCTTTAACCTTAGTATAGTTAGATTGAATTTCCCTTATCTCATCCTGGATGTCCTGGCGTTCTTTTTCCAGCTTTGCTTTTTCGTTAGTTAACTGGCTAAACCCCGTTTGAAATGCAAAAAAGCAGATAATGACGATCAGTAGTTTTTTCATGTCAGGATTCTTAGGTAAGAAGAATAACGATTCAATTAAGAATAAATTTTAATTGCGGTCATAATTTTTGGGAACAGAGAACGGAAAGCTTACTTCCTGGTTAAATTCATATTGTTTAAAGTCCAGTTTTATATCAAGCCGATTTCTTTCGGTAACAACAATCCTTCTTTTAGTTGAAAACAATACGCCTTTCTTAGTCTCATAGTCGCTATATGTCAAATCCGCTGTACGGTTTCTTGATCGATCGGTATCATCAAGCTTACTATGTATAAGGGTTTTATCCGATTCATTAACGGTGATAAGGTTTTTAAATAATTCGCCAAGACTTAGTAGTGCGATCTGGTTATTGTTCGTTGAATAGGAAACAACATTTGAGTCCAGGAAAACCGGGTTCCCAATAATAAGGTCCTGCAAATTGTAAAGATTAAGAGGAAGCGAGGTCACTTCCTGCAGATAGTTTACACTGCGTGCTGTATATGTTTTATTAAGTTTATCTAATAATTTAACTGAATCACGGGTGACGAATAAACGCATTGCATCAATTCCAAGTAATGCATTTACCGCAACCCAGATCACACTGTCTTTATACATTCTCACGTTGGCATTCACATCATATTTTTTTCCGTCGCTACCGCTGTAATCAACATTGATTTTACCGGAGAAGGTTCGAAAACCAATCAGGTTAGAATCAATCTTTTTTAACGCCGCACGGATCATTTGAACACTATCGCTTTTAGACGTACCAGGGGGTACATTCACCGTGGTCACGCTATCTTTTTTTGTAATGGCTGTTTGTATTTTTTTTGCAGAACGGCATGATGCGAG
>Ga0193740_1000035_pt1 | contig 34786 bp, 29 predicted proteins | sample L2s1metaG_FD_145072 | JGI IMG/M metagenome (GOLD analysis project Ga0193740, IMG submission 145072) | Soil microbial communities from a riparian zone of the East river system, Colorado, United States - L2s1 | ecosystem: Environmental > Terrestrial > Soil > Riparian zone | place: USA: East River... | reverse complement strand
CCATCCAGCAACTGGACCAGTGGCGCAGCATATTTCGTAATGAGGCACCCGTGTCTCCCTACGACGAGATTAAGCGCAAGAGCGAGCAATTAAAAGAGCTGGCAGAAAAAATAAAGCAAAGCGAAGACCATTACCGCATGCTTACCGATAACATCCCGCTGATGATGTTCTCCCTCGATAGCGAAGGAAAAATCACCTACATGAATCAATGGATGCTTGATTATTTTGGTTTGAGCGTAGAACAACTCAATAAAATAGATCATTCGGCATTGGTACATAACGATGACCGTCCGGCCGAACAAACCATCCGTACCATTGTTGAAAAAGAAGAATCCATGAAAGCCGAATGGCGGGTGCGTAACCAAAGTGGCCAGTTCTTATGGCACCTTGTTTACATGAGTCCTATCATCAACCCCGGTAAACCCACGGAATGGTTTGGTTTTTTGGTAGATATTCATGCGCAAAAAACACTGGAACAAACGCTGAGGGACAACCGACAGTTAAAAGAGGCACAGCAGCAACTACAATATCACATCAAGGAATTAAACAGGAGCAATGAAGAGCTTCAGCAGTTTGCCTTCGTGGCCTCGCACGACCTGCAGGAACCACTGAGAAAAGTAATTTTTTACAGCGATTATTTTCAATCAAAACTGGGCACCCTTCTCGATGCGAAAAGTACCGGCTATTTAAAAGGAATGATGGACGCCTCGCACCGCATGCGCATCCTGATCAAGGACCTCCTTGCTTTTTCGCAGGTTGACAAAAAGGTGCTTGAGTTGAAACCTGTGAACCTGGAAACAATAATGAAGGAAGCGATAAGTGATTATGAAGTGATCATTAAAGAGAAAGATGCTGTGATTACCATGACTACCCTGCCGGAGATAGAAGGCGATGAAACCATGCTCCGCCGTTTGTTTGAAAATTTATTGTCGAATGCGTTAAAATATTCCCGCGATGGCGTTTCGCCTGTCATCACCATCATTGCAGTTCCCAAAAACGACGTTGTTGAAATTGAGTTCTGCGACAACGGTATTGGTTTTGAAGAAGAATTCCTTCCCAAAATGTTTACCCTTTTCCAGCGCCTGCACGGTAAAGACAAATTTGCCGGTACAGGATTGGGCCTCGCCATTTGCCGCAAAATTGCCGAAATGCACAATGGCTCCATTACCGCAAAAAGCCGCTTGAATAACGGTTCATCTTTTTTTGTTTCTTTGCCACTCAAACAAAATCAGTAACCCTTGGGTAAGCGCTCCGGAATCTTACTTGTCGATGACGACAGGGAAGATCAGTTTATTTTTTGTGATGCCATGAACTCCGTTGATGGGGCACAACCGGTGCATACCGAAACCAATGGCGTTGAAGCCCTCCGTTATCTTTCTTCCAAGGAAATTCACCAGCTGCCCTGTGTTATACTTGCCGACCTCAATATGCCTAAAATGACGGGCAGTGAATTATTAAAACAGGTAAAGATCAACAAGGCTTTCAAACACATTCCCGTTGTTATTTATACCACTTCTGTAAACGAACTGGAAAGACAGGCATGTCTCGGCCTCGGTGCCCATGCCTATATCACCAAACCTTTAACGTACAATCAAAGCATTGAAGTAGCACAGATGATTGTGAAGCTGTGTAGGAAATTGCAGGGGAATGAGCGATAAATATGTAGCTCGAATCGGTTCTTACTATCAGGGAAAAGAGCAAAGAAATAAACAAAATACCCTAGGCAACAACTGTTTTTTTCCTTCGCATACTCTTCTTCACCGTTTCCCTGTGCATGGCACCCCATGTGCTCAAGGAATTCAACACATCGTTTAAGGTTTCGCAGTAATCCGTTAACTCGTACTCTACTACTACCGGTGTTCCCGTAAATACATTTCGCGTAATAAATCCATTTAACTCCAGGTCCTTCAATTCTGCCGATAAAACCTTTGCCGAAATACCCTCAATGGTTCGCTGCAGTTCGTTAAATCGGCTATTACCTTCTTTTAAGGCCACAATAATTCTTAGTTTCCATTTGCCGCCGATAACATACAGCGCATCTGCAATAGAAGACAGCCTGGCTTTGCATTGCTCGCGGGAAGGTCGTTCGTTGCTCACCTTAAGTTTTGCCATTGCTAAAAAAATTTTAACGCTTACTAAAAGGTTACTACTTACCTTTTGTATAGTGCTAACCTTTGGTAAGTAAAGGTATGTAGTTTTGTGTCATCAAAAAAATCACACTCAAAAAAATTAGTATGGCAAACACAAAATGGACCGTTGACCCCACACACAGCGAAATTGGTTTTAAGATCAGGCATCTAATGATCACCAATGTTTCCGGCAAGTTCGAGCAGTTTGAGGCCGAGGTGCAAACAGAAAATGAAGATTTTGCAACAGCGCAGATCCAGGCAACAATTAAAACTGCTTCTGTTAACACCAGCAATCTTCAGCGTGATGAACATTTACGTAATTCCGATTTCTTCGAGGTAGAAAATCATCCCGATATTCTTTTCACGTCAGCCAAAGTTGAAAAAATAGATAATGAGAATTTTATTTTGCACGGCAACCTTACGTTGAAAGGAATAACAAAACCGGTTAAGTTAAATATTGAATATAGTGGCATCACCAAAGATCCCTGGGGCGGACAAAGAGCAGGTTTCGTTATAACAGGAAAGATTAATCGCGGTGAATTTGGCCTTTCATTTAATGCAGCTCTCGAAACCGGTGGCCTGGTATTGGGTGAAGAGGTGAAGATCAATTCCGAAATTCAGTTGGTAAAACAGGCCGTCGCCGTGGCAGCTTAATGAAACATTCCCTTAACTAAATAAATTTCTATGTCTATAAAAAGAAGTTTGATACACATCGATACACCACAGGGCCAGCCCGGCTTTTTAGGCCGCGGCCACGTAGCACGCCCCGTCATCCAAAGAAGTTTTGCCGAAAGCGATCCTTTTATCATGCTGATGGATGATATGCTGGACAAGAAAGATGACACGCCTGTGGGTGGTCCGCACCCGCACGCAGGTTTTGAAACCGTGTCGTTATTGATCGAAGGCGAGATGGGCGAAATGAAAGCGGGAGATTTTCAAATGATGACCGCAGGCAGGGGCGTTGTTCATACCGAAACGATTGACAGGCCAACAAAAATGCGCCTTTTGCAGTTATGGTTAAATCTTCCAAAGGAAGACAGGTGGGCATTACCACGGCTGCAGGATATCCCGGTGGAACACGTGCCTCATCATTCAAAAAATGGCGTTGATATCAGGTTATATAGTGGAGAACTTGCAGGTCTCAGCTCTCCTGTTCAAAATTATACACCAATGATCCTGGCTGATATTATGATTCAACCGGGCATAACTACTGTTCAACACCTGCCGGCCAACTTCAACACTTTTCTTTATTTGCTTGATGGAGGCGTAATGATTGGTGACGAAGAAGCAACAGTCGATCATGACCAGGTAGCTTGGTTAGATATTTTTAATTCTGACGCAACAAGCGAATTGAAAATGAAAGCAGGAAGGAAGGGTGCTCGCCTGGTACTGTATGCGGGCAAACCAACAGGTGATGCCATCGTTTCCCATGGACCCTTTATTGCGGGAAGTAATGAAGATATTTTGCGGTTGTACAACGAATACAGGCAGGGAAAAATGAAACACATTTCTGCCGTTGATGAAGAACAAAGAATGGTGTTGTAAGGTTTGGCTTTGTTATTGTTTCAACTGGCCAACGAAATGAAATTTCCAATGCGTGTCCCGTAATTAAAAGTCGAGACATCCCTGTACGGGTATAAAAATTCGAAGTTGTGACCGTTATTTCCTACACAACCATTCTCTAAAATAAAACCCAAAGATCCCTCGTTCCTCGGGATGACAAGCAAGAGGTATTATTATAGCAGCCATAAAAATTTTTTGAAGACCCTGAACCATAAGAACAACACATGGAAACAGGTATTTGCCTCTCCGCAATCACCTGGAAATATTTACCTATCGAAATTTGTTACAGTTCAACTAATGATCCTTTTCTGTTTCCTGCTGTTTAATGTGCTCACTGTTCTTACGGGGGTGGCCGCAAACTTCATACACCCGGAATTTCCATTCCTGCATACGCCAATAGACCTGGAAATGCTATTTTATTTCAACTTTAAAGTCTATATTTCTATACTTGGCATAAGCGCTATTCAATATTTTTTATCCCTTCGGTTTAAAAACTTCATTGCGCCGATCGGAATAGGCCTGTTCCTGATCATTGGAAGTGTTTTGGCCCTTAACTTACAATGGGAGCATGTTTATAAATTGCCCTATACTTATCCCATATTTTCATCCAATTTAATGACGAAGGCAGGCAGGCCTTTTTTGGAAAACCACGAATGGAATTCAATTGGCTATTTTGTATTCTTTCTCCTCCTTGGCTTTTTGGATATGAAAACGCGAAAAGAAAAAGGGTAATAGCGGATTGTGTCTTCTATTCAATGAAGCCTGTCATAAATTATTAGTTGACTGACACGATCGTTGCCTGTCTTGCTGTTAGTTTCCAATCTCCATTTTCTTTCGTCCAAATATTTGTAAACCGTCTCGTTACAGTCTTACCTGCATTTCGTGTATCGCCTTGTGGAACCAGCGTTTCCTGTCCCATAACAACCGCAATGCCGTTGATAAAGCTGATGCTGTCAATCCTTCTTTCAAACATGGAATAGTTGATCTTCCCCTTTCTTATCCTGTCCATTATCTGCCCGAAACCAACAATTGCATTCTCCGGATTTTGCACAATAATTTTCTGCGACATCAACTTCGACAACTGCGCTGTGTCAGATTTCAATATCGCTTCTCTTTCCGCAATCTCCAATTTCCTGATTAAATCATCATCTGTTGGTTGGCAAAAGGAGTGAATAGACAGGAGTAAATTGAAAGCCAGTACCAGTGAATAGGTTCCAATCTTCATCGTTTTTATTTTAATAGAGGGCATTTAACTTCAAATCCAGATCAACGAATGTGAAATAATTTACCGAATATTTCCAGAAAAGGATCGCGGTCCAATACGAGATAATAAAAAAGCCCACCCAGCCAGCCATGAAATAAACCGAGGACGTAAATATTTCTCTGCTTTAGATAAATGTATCCATAAAATACAGCCAGTATAAATGTGCCGACAATTAGCCATTCAAATGGATAGTGCACGGAAGCAAATAGCAATGCCGAAAGTAAAATAATAACCCATTTATTCATGCTTTGACCCCTAAAGTCCTGAAGATTACCGGCCGTAACTACAATTAACAAAAACTGCTGAATCATTCCCCAAATTGGATAAAGGATTAAAATCGGAATAATATGCCAGGTAATATTTAAGGTATGTTGATAAAGACCAATTGCGAAAAAAGCAATTACTGAAAAGATTCCAAATGGTAAAACTTTTCCTGCAACGTCTTTAAGATTATCAGTTCTAAATCCCCAATACCTGGCGATTCCTTTGGCCTTCTTATGGCGATAAATGATATAAATTAACCAGGAGACTATTGCTGTTGCAATGAAAACCAGCCGCCAACCCAGATAATCCATAAAAATAAATTTGCCTATCGCAGTCACAACAACAGCGGATATCTCCAGGCCTCGTCTTTTATTTGAAATGGATAATGATTCCATGAATCAGAGATCTACCAGTTTATCACTTCAGCTTAGTTTAATTCATTTGGGAAGGCAGTTTAAAATAGGAAAGTTTAATCAGTGGAGCAACTACCCGGTGTTAACCGTTATGCTCAAGACTGATCTGACAATAATTGATCTTTTATCCATTTTACCGTTTTTTCCTGTTTAAATGCAAACCATGCTTTTTTATGACTTTCTGAAACCTGATGAATTAAAGCATTGAAATGAGCAAATGGCTTTTTACCGGTCAGGGCTTTTATCAATTGATCATGAAGCCAATTGTCTTTGATAGTATTTGCAAAGTCTTCCATCAGTTTATATTTTATTGAGGAAGGCATAGGTTCAATTTCTATATAATTACTTCTATCAGAATTTACTTTTTCTTTATATTGTCTCCAGGGATTTTCTTCTTCCAAAAAATAACCTCCGAAATCCTCATCTTGAGGATAAGAAATCAGTTCTGCTGTCTGGCAGTGAATGAAACAGATCATCCGCATTTCCAGCTCTCCCGCAATATCAACCAGTTTTTCTTTTGGCAAGTGCATTAGTAATTGGATTAAGTAGACCCTTGGCAGCTCAGCTTATTATTTTTCATTAATCGACGTGTTAAGGTATCAATTCGTACCAAATTTCTATTTCATATCCGTCAGGATCTTTAAAGAAAATATAGGGCGAGCCAGGAACAAACTCCCCCTTGTCAACTATTTTTCCTCCTGCTTTTAGAATTCTTTGTTCCAATTCAAAAATCATTTGGGGTTCGCGAAGCCTGAAACCAAAATGAGCAATACCACCGGAATTTCCATCTGCTTTATCGTCATTTTGAAATACAATTATATCGTGAGTTCCCGGCGTAGTTAGCTGCACAAATTCCTTTTCCTCATACATTATCTCCATGTCGAACACAGACTGGTAGAAATTCCTGGTTACCACCAGGTTTTTAACTGCAACGGCAATATGGGATAATCCATAAGTATGTGTACTGATTTTTGTGACCATAATAAGAACTGTTTATCAGGTTAAGGTTAGTGTTGCAACCAACGCAAAACATCTACGACCAGTAGAAGCTGGGTTGTTAAGCCGGTTATCAACCGTAAAATACTTTTCCCATTAGGAAGAATTTCTGTTTATGTAACCCGATATCACAAGCACTTGTTTTTAATTCAATGATCGTCCGGGTCCCGAGAAGATAGGCTGCTTAATTTTAGGTTGGCTGCGCCCGCAAAATAACAAAAAGGTCTATATTACGTAAAAATCTGATAGCAAATTTAGCGTAATATGTTACTGCAATATATAACAGCAATAATGGACATGACGGAGAGCCAGATAAGGTTCCACGAACGCCTTTTGGTTAATGCATTCGATAAGGAGCACCGTATTCTGTTTTGGAATAAAAAATGCGAAATCATGTTTGGTATCAGAGAGGAGGAAGCTCTGGGGGAAATATTGGAAGACCTCCTGCCATGGACACGTGGTCACGAAAAAATGATTTACCTGCACAATGCACTATCCGGGCAACCTGTGTATGTTGCCGATGATAAATTTGATCTGAATAATAATTACTACGACCAGGTGGTATTACCGCTGAAGGATAACAGTGGTAATGTTTTTGCAGCGCTCAATATTGTAATTGACCTTGGCAATCCTTCTGGCAAAGCCAGCGATCGAAGGAGGTTTTCTCTTCTCCTTAATAACGGGTTTTAAACATTTGTCCACACACCAAACTCTTAAATGTGTTATGCAGAATATGTACCTATCTTTATAAAGAGAGATTGAGTCCCTGCGGTCTTCTGAACCCCAACGCTTTTGTTTGCTATATCCCTGTTAAGATCGGTCAACAACAATTTAATTTTTATTTATGTTGGGCAAAATAATGCGTATCATGAACCTGACAGAAGATGAGATTATAAACCATCCAAATCTTCTTGTTAATGTAATCGATCAGCAACATCGAATATTGTTCTGGAATAAAAAATGCGAGGAATTTTTCGGAATCCAGGGGCAGGAAGCGTTAGGAAAACTATTGGAAGAACTGCTGCCATACACCGGCGGCAACAAAAAAATGGCTCGTTTGGATGAGGCATTATCGGGCAAAGAGGTATTCATAACAGACGATAAATTCGATACCAAAGACTACTACTATACTCAGCTTGTTTTACCACTAATGAATCAAAATGGGAAAGTGGTTGCCGCGGTTAACATTGTGCGTGTTATGCCCGCTGCAGATTCAGTTGCCAGGGAGGAAGTAATTGATCTTACCCGTAAGAGTCTTGCGGCTGTATCCAGTAAGTAAATCTGATTTGCATTGATAAAGAATCAAGTATTGGAAGGCCAATGCTTTTTTTTATTTAATAAAGCTATATTTCTTAACCTTTTATGTTGTGTGTTACTTTTAAAAAAAGAAGTTTGCTCTTTGCCGTTACTATGGTTCATAGTGGATGCCTAAGAACAGTTTGTTCTGCTTGAAAACATTTAATATCTTTTCCAGCGCTAAGGCTGCCTAAATGGACATTCAGGAATTTGATGTAATTAAACATATTGTTTGTTCCAGACTTCACCTGCTGGATCCAAAACTTACATATCATAGTATGGCACACACTATAGATGTCGTAAATCAGTCGGAGTGTATTGCCAAAGAAGAAGGAATAACAGGAAATGATCTATGGCTTTTAAAAGTGGCTGCCTTATATCACGATATCGGGTTTTTAAAAACTTATCGCAAGCATGAGGAAATGGGTTGTACAATTTTTTTGGAAGACTCGGCTGAATTCCAGTTTAGCGACCAGGAAAAGGAAAAAATCCAGCGAATAATCCTAGCCACTAAAATTCCTCAACAGCCCCATACTCTTCTGGAACAAATTATTTGCGATGCTGACCTGGATTACCTGGGCAGAGATGATTTTTTTATTATCGGCGACGAGCTTCGAAAGGAGTTTTTACACTTTGGCATTATCCAAAACAATGTAGAGTGGGACCAATTACAACTTAATTTTTTGAAAAGTCACCACTATCATACAACCAGTTCACAAAAGAAAAGAGAAGCAGCCAAACAAGAGCACATTCAACAACTAATGGGCACTCATATTTGAGTTTCGTTTGAGTTCAACATTAATCTTATCCTGTTGCCGTAATCTTTTGCAAAGTGTTTTCATAATGCCTTTTAAAATATCAGTGTTGGTGGCAACAACATCATAAAAGTCTTCCTGTTCTATTTTTAGCAAAATACATTCGGTAAGTGCTGTGGCGCTTGCCGATCTTGCTTCTGAGTCCAGTAACGATAATTCACCAAAAAGTTCATTTTCCGATAGAGCGGCCAACTGGTGCTCCCCATCATGTATGGAAACCTGTCCTTTATAAACAAAATAAACGCAATTACCGCTATCATCCTTTTTAAAAATTATAGCACCCTTATCAAACTGCTGTTCACGGCAAATGGAGGCAATTTCGATTAAATCAGTTTCCTTACAGTTTTGGAAAATCTCGGAATTTTTCAGCAATAACACTTTTTCAATAATCAGCATATGCAGGGGATTGGATTGCTTTTAAAACATAATTTTTTGTTTCGGAAAAGATCGCACTTTCGGAAACATCATTTTTTGCAGGCAGCTTTTGCAGAAAACCAAACTCACCACTTTTATAGCTGGCATATAAACAAATCGATTTTGTCCATTGATTAAATTTCTCAGCGTTGGCACTTATCACCAAATCATAGAACTCAGTTGCGGGCATCACAGCAAGTTTTCCTTTAAATATTACCGGGTCGATCATGTAATCCAGCAGGATATTTATTTGCCTGGATACTTGTTTTGGCAACACCATTTCCATCATCTCCATGGCATTGAAAATTTTATGTTGGTTATGGTTTTCAAATAGTTCCAGTACTCTGTTGATCTCGTTCCTGTTATAAATGATGGAACAAATTTTAAGCGCTGTAATTAAATCGTTGCGTATCTCACTATACAACGACTGTTTTATCAATTGCATTGAATATTCGTTGGCAATTGATGGATACAGATTTATTTTCTCAGAACCATTGTTAAGCGAAAGTTTTAAAATTTGTCGCAATTGATAAATTATTTCAACCATTTCTGCCTGGTATCCTTTCATCCAAAGGGCATGAATCACCTTTTCGGCGTATAAAGAATCATCGAGACAACTAAGCAGGAAACGTGTTGAAAGTATTCCTTTTGCTTTTTCCGCAATTCTAATCAGGCTAAGTTTATTTTTTTGCACCTGTTCTTCGGTTAGTACATCCAGGTCCCTGAATAAATCATCACCGTATAAAATTAGTCCCTGTAAAACGATGTATTTTTTATTTGACCCCAGCAGGTCCAATAGATAGGGAAGGAGGTTCCTGGTTCTTAACTTGCAGGCAGCTATAATGGCTGTTCGTTGTACTGAAAGTTCAGCATCATTAATAAGCTGTTCTATTGCCACGCTGAACTTAATGTTTTTTAACTCGCTGATTATTTCCAAAGCCAATTCTCTTTCGGCTGGTATAGTGGACTTAATCAGGTTATTAATTTCCCTTCCCGCTATGTATAAATATTCAAATTCGGTTTGCTCTACTAAATGAATGATGACGGTTTTACGTATACCACGATCCTGCTCGGGAATATGCCCGGAAAGCCAATGTAAAAAATCCGGGTCTGATTTGCACAGGGCTGAAATAATTTTTTCGCGGATTTCCGCATCTGTTTCTTTTTCTAACAATTCCTTTAAGTGCTGGCTGTCCAGGTTCCCCCGATGTTGTAACCTCTCCAATGCAAATCTTCTGACCTTGTCCGAAGTGTTTTCAAGATGCTCAAGTAGTAGTGTATCTAATTTTTCATACCCGGCCTTTTCCAGGAGTTTCAATGAATAGATGTTGTCCGATTGGTTTTTACTTTGAAGCTTTTGCAGTAAAAGCTCAATGGCCTTCTGGTCAAAAACAGTCAATTCCTCTGCAGTGAACGTACCCCTCGCGATCGATTTGTGAAGTGTTCGCAGGTATTCTTTTTTTACAAAAAAAACCGCGATGGCCCACAAACACAAATTGGCAAGAAGTATTTTAATAGTAAACGAAATACTCAAAGTAACATGCACATCTTTCATTACAATAAGAGAGAGACCTACAATTATAAGTGACGGCGGGAGCATGTATCCCTTGGCAATGATATGCCCTTTTAAACGACCCTGTTCATTCAATGGCTGGAACAAAATAAAGAATGAAGGTTCCTGGATAGTGGACCGCAGGACCTCCGTTATCAGGGCCATGATTCCAAAGAAATACAAACTATAATGGGAGCGATCATTAAAGCCCAAAAATGCAATGGACAAAACAAATAGAATTGTAGGTGTTATCAATAAACATGTAATGATGCCTAACCTTTCTATTAAACGACTGGTAAAAATGAGTTTTAGTATGAGGGCAACCAATCTGCCTACTGCAAAGAACACCGCAACAAAGGCAGCCAGCTCCGAAATGGTTTTATACCTTAATTTGATTTGGGAGATAAAAGTGAAATCAATAAAATTGAAAACATTATAGCTCAAAATGGCAAGTATGGAAATAGCGAGTATGAGCCTGTTTTTGATGAAAAAATTATTCTTTAAAATATCTATCAATCCTTTTGAATGATGATGAATGTGTTCCTGATGATGAACCTTCAGTTCATTAAACCGTTTTTTCTTAATTAACCTGTTTGTAAAATACCAGCTGATGCCAAGTGCTACCAATGAAAATATCAGTAAATTATTTATACCAATAAAATGTATCAACAGCGGAGCACTTAAATAACCGATAAGTTTTGCAGGAATATCTCCGGCACCTACAATTGAAAAAACCCTTTTGCTTTCTCTGATGTTAAAAAGCAATGATACCAATCCCCAGTAAGCATAACCGGTAACCATGTAAAAAAGCATGCTCCATACAGCCAGTAAAAAAATCATTGCATTCAAATTCCACATAAGAAAACCTGACCAGAACAGCGCCACTATTGCTGCCGATCCGCCCACAATGATTTTTAATAGTTGTAAAGGAGATAGACGATGTTCTAACTTCTCATAGCCAATATTGATGATGAGTAGCCCACCAGCTATAGCCAGGTAGAGATAAGGAAGCCCATCTACCGAAAAATTATAAATGAAATAAGTGAACGCAGCAATGTTCATGAATGAGTTAGCAATGCCGATAAAAAGCTGGATCCGTAGCAGGTCAAATATATACGTTGATTCTGATGTCTTAATATTGAGAAGTCGGTGTAACCGTGCTTTCATTTTCTAAATATAAAATTATTTGATGATGGCAGGTCCAGAGCTTGTTTGCACGGGGATGGTCATCCCAAATTAAACCATTATTAATTCGGTTATTAGTGAATAATAATTATCTTCATCGTTACTAATGATCCTTCCCCTGATTTAGGTCTCCAATACCGGAAATTCTTTTTGCCAGCCTCACCCTTTGTGTAGCCTTGATTATTGTTGTATCTGGTTTTTTCAACCTGACATGTTATTGTATTGTATTAAATTTTGCTCGGATTTATGAAACAACTGCTTAGGAACTTTGCCCACTGCATGGGATTATTTTTTTTGACGTTGACAGGATCAAAATTAAATGCCCAGCTTAAAGACTATGTACTCTTCGGAAAAACGGGAGTGCAAGTAGGAACATCAGCAAAAGTTTTAAATGGAAAAGTTGGGAGTAATGTATTGATTACTTCCACCGGCACAGCATCATTCGGTAGCGATATTGTTAGTAGGGGTAAAGTGGTGTTAGCAAACTCTAACACAGTCGATGGAAATGTTTACGCTGCTAACGCAACCAATCCTGCTGCTACTGGAATAATTTTCCAGGCAGGATCTAATGCTTTGTTGAAGGCAAATGTTTTTTCTAATGGGAATATTTCAATAGGTGGAGGCTCAGTATATGGCCCCGTTTTTACTACCGGCTCTTACACGGGTCCCACCCCCACTATCACTCCAATAAGAAACAATCCTTTTTTTCCATCAGCCCCTACACTACCTATATTTTATAATTTACCGTCAGTCAACAACAATATAAACATTAAGAACTCCGGAAGAATTGATCCAGGCTCATATAACTCTTTAGCGCTAAATGGTGGAAAAACCGATACATTCTCGAGGCCTGGCGTGTACATTTTTAATTTTATCAAAAATTCGGGTAATACTAATAATCTCGTTTTTAATTTTAATAATAATCCCACAGGAACTTTTAAGTTTTATGTGATAGGCGATGTTGATCTCTATAAGGTTAATATCAGTTTTGTAAATCTTCCCATTGCAGGTGGAGCGACTTTTGCAGATGTTGCTTCACGTATATATATGCAGGTGGGGGGTACTGGCAATACCTCATTAACAGGGACGGATGCGTGGTATTTAGCCAATGGTGCATCTGGAATTAACCAATCAACATGGTACGGAACGGTTTGGGCACCCAACGGCAATGTAGATGTAGGCTCAGGTTCAACCCCTTCAAAAATTGTGGGTGCTTTGTGGAGTGGTAAACAGGTCATAATACAAAGTGGTGTAAATGTTGACTATGCTCCATTTAACGACTGCTCGCCCTCAGCTAATGCAGGCCCAGACCGTCACATTGATTGTGATAATCCCACCACCACCCTGACAGGATCTTCTTCAAACCCTGCAGCCCAATTTAGCTGGAGCAAAGTTGGAGATACTCTACCGGGAAATACAAACGTATCTTCTATACAGGTTTCAAAAGCCGGCATATATGTAATAACCGTTGCCAGTTTAGAGTGTGTTTCACCTGCTACGGATACTGTTATAGTTACAGCTATACCTTGTGTACTTCCTTATTATCCACCTCCGCTGATTGGAAAAGTAACCAGTAAAATTGGTGCAGAGCTTACATCCTTAAAAGACAATTTCGGAAATGTTCTGGATGATGGTAAGACACTTTTCATAATTCAAGGCAATAAGGTTTTGATCGAGGTTATAGTGATGCAGGGTAATTATGCACAGGTAAAATCTATGTTGCTTTCGGCAACGTATGGAATGACTGATACTGTCACCAATTGGCCAAGTCAGTTAATCATCACAGGGCTATTTCCAATAGCAAAACTGGGAATGTTTGATCAAAGCCCAATGGTAGGCCTGATCAACTTTGTTCGTCCGGCATTTCCGCCTGTTACTAATAGTGGCCTTATACAAACCCAGGGCGATAAATCTATTAATACAGACCTGGCTCGTAACGGCTTTAATATTGCTGGTAACGGAATGAAAATAGGTGTCCTTTCAGATAGTTACAATACCTTAAACAGAGCAGCGCAGGACATGGAGAATAAAGATTTACCCGGCCCTGGCGATACAACCAATCCCACTCCTGTTTCTGTTTTGCTGGATTATCCCTATGGAGTACGTTCAGATGAAGGCAGGTCTATGCTTCAAATTGTCCATGATATTGCCCCCAAAGCAAAACTGGCTTTCCGTACTGGGTTTATCACACCAAACGATATGGCGGTAGGTATTCGTCAATTGGCTGATTCCAATTGTAATGTCATCGTTGATGATGTCACCTTCGTTACTGAGCCATTTTTTAAGCCCGGTGTTATCACAAACGCTATTCGTGATGTTACGGCACGTGGTGTTAGTTATGTTACTACTGCCGGAAATTTTGGAATTAAATCGTATGGTGCCATATTTAATCCCTCGACGGCTACACTTCCCTCTGGTATTTTTGGAAGAGCACACAATTTTGGTGGTGGCGATATTTATCAAATCGATTCCGTAAAGGGCTCGCCGACACAACCGGGTATCTACACTATTGTTTTGCAGTGGCAGGAGGATTTTTATTCACTTGGTGGTAATAATGGTACTGCCTCGGATATGGATGCTTTTGTAATTGACAACCTCGGTAATATCATTGGATTTAACCGCGTGAATTCAAATGGCGACCCGGCAGAGATGCTAACATTAGTGGTCACTCAAAACACCACGATACGAATTTTAATCGTGAATGCATCACTAACAACAAATGTTCGTTTCAAGTACGTTGTTTTCAGGGGTGATTTAAAGATTACAAATCATCAGCAGGATTCTTCAACCGTAGTAGGCCAGGGTAATGCACCTGACGCAATAACCGTAGGTGCAGCATTATATTCCAACACGCCGGCTTATGGAGTAAGTAATGTTAGCAAAGCTTCTTTTTCTTCCATAGGAGGAACCATTTATAACAACAGTCCTGCTCAAAAACCTGATATTGTAGGCCCCAATGGTGTAAACACGTCTGTTGACTTTGGCAGTTTAGATTTAGAGGGAGATGGAACACCTAATTTCTTTGGTACATCTGCTGCGGCACCACATGTTGCCGGTGCGGTTGCCTTAATGCTTGAAGCAAGAAGAAAGTTTTACAATCAAACACTCACACCATTGCAGATCAAGCAACTGATTGCTTCTACAGCACTGGATATGGACGTACCTGGATTTGATTTAAATACCGGTAACGGCTTTTTACGGGTAGATTCTGCTATCCGAACTATGGCGAATCCTACTCCACGAATTGATAGCATTTTGATTTCCAATACCTCAGTCCCTGTTGGTTCGCAACCAATGACCATAACCGTTTACGGTAGTTACCTCACAACAACGACGCAAATTTTATTAAATAATGAAACGTTGTCCAGCGTTGTCGTAAATGGACATGAAATCACGGTACAACTTCCTGCATTCTCCGGGCAACAATATCTGTATGCTTATAATGATCCCAAAAGTTTGTTAGGCAACGATGGTGGATTATCAAATGCCTTTTCCATAACGGGTATCATTAAAAAGAATGTAACTATTACGGCTGATAATAAAACAAAAAAATATGGCGAGCGCAATCCGGCGTTAACCGGTACTATTTTGATAAACAATCAACCCACCGCGTTATCCTTGCAAGATCTTGGATTGACAGGATTAACTTATACTACACTTGCCAATTCTATGTCCGAAGTAGGGCAATATTTTATCCATCCTTCAAAAACTTTCGATTCCACAGGTGCGAGTGCGCCATACCTGGCTTTCTATAACTACACATTTGTTGATGGCACGTTAACGGTTCAAAAAATGCCATTAACTATCACACCTGTAAACAAAACGGTTACTTATGGAAATACGCTTGGGGTTATTGATTACAACTACCAGTTTACCAATACCAATATCGATAATGTAGGTGCGTTTATTGATAGCATCGAAAAATATCATAAGGCGTATACTCCCGACAATGCATTGGCAGTCATTAACGGCTTTACATCTCCTTTAGCAAACGGTACCACGCTAACTACTGCTGATATCAATGGTTTAAACACACTCGTTAGTTTCCAGGCGGTAAAGAATTCCAGAAGATTCCAGGTGGTGAACAATGAACTTATACCGGTTGGAAATGATTTCAATTCATTTAATGCTTATTACCTGGTTGACATAGCAGCCCAGTCTATTTATAATTTTAAAATCAATCCTTCGTCTTCACCGTTTATTTCACCTTTAAGTGGTTACACGGGGAAAGCTCTTTTCGGCCAAACAGCATTAGCCAATGGAACGGGTCAAGCAATTGTCAATGGTCAATTAGTTCCACTGGTCAATGGGTCTTTGACTAATACCGTCAATGGCTTAATGGGCTCAATGGCACCTATAGTTAATGGACAATTAGTGCAGCTAGTTAACGGCCAGCTAGTGCAACTGGTAAATGGTCAACTGGTTCCTTTAGTTAATAGCCAACTGGTGCAGCTCGTGAACGGCCAATTGGTGCAACTGGTGAATGGCGAGTTTGTTCCTATTGTGAATGGTCAATTAGTTCAGCTAGTCAATGGCCAGTTAGTGCAACTGGTGAATGGCCAGTTAGCACAATTAGTCAACGGTCAATTAGTGCAGTTAGTAAATGGCCAGTTAGTGCAATTAGTAAATGGCCAACTAGCCCAATTAGTGAATGGTCAGTTAGTTCCTTTAGTAAATGGACAACTTGTGCAGCTCGTAAATGGTCAACTTGTGCAGCTCGTAAATGGTCAGTTGGTCCCATTGGTGAATGGCCAGCTTGTACAACTAGTAAATAGTGGTCAGACTCAAATGGTTAACGGTCAATTGGTGCAATTAGTTAATGGCCAGCTGGTACAACTGGTAAATTCTAACAGTATAGGCGGAACGAATGATAAGTCGGCAGTAATTGTAGACGAAACGGATGCAACCAATCAAAATGGTTGGCTCGGCGCGATGTTCGGCATTAATATGATTACAGGTTTGGACGTAGGACAGCAAAAGTTAATTCCGGGGGTATTTATCAATAAGAATTTTGACATAACATACGGCTTAGGCACGGTTACTATTCAGCCTAATGCTTGTTTGTTAACCCATTCGCCCTTACAGAATTTTGGTAGTACGCCAAAACCCGATACTGCTGCCAGCATGTGGTTGAATGTGGAAGTTAAAGTAAGTGGTCAGTTAACTGCACCAGGGGATTACCTGACATTTACTGCCGGCACAATATCTTTCAATAATGTTACTTCTACACCAGCAGTTACCAATGTATCCATTCCGGGAGGGAAAATTATTGCGGATGCCGGTACTACAATACCAAATACACGGTTCGATACAATTAATAAAATCTGGGTTACAAAGGTGCCCGTGGGTTTCAGTAGTACTTCCGACATCTTTATTACGGGTGCAGTTATCAATTCATCGACAGGTTTTGTAAAAAAGAACGGTGCCAATTCTGTGCTGAAAGGAATATTCTATTCTAATAAAAATTATAATGACCAATGGTCGTTTGCATTGGCAGGTTATCGTCCGCAGTTTACTTATAAAACTATTGCTGATTCTGGAAAGGTGGCGTCCATGAATGGAGCATACAGGGCCGGTACTCCTATTCCAATCATTAATAATTTGGTAGGTGGCGGCAGCAGTGGCGGAGGTAACAATTACACAGGCAGTTCAAGTTCTAACGAAAATTTCTCGTCATGTTCTGGTACAAATTCAATTACTCAAAATGCTGTTAACAGGGAGCTGAGGCAAAGTGCTCCTATCGAAACTGAAAAGAAAACGGTATTTACAATATATCCTAACCCTGCATTTGATCATATCCAGTTGTTTTTACTGCCTACATCCAGTGGGATTATGCATATCAGCATTTTAAATGGAAATGGTAAACTTGTTCAGCAATTGCACCTGGGATTAGTTGAGGCTGATAAGGCTTTCACCAAAACAATAAACCTGGCAAGACTAGCTTCCGGCGTTTATTTTATTAAATATCAAAATGGACAGGAAATGATAATGAAGAAAATAGTTGTTATGAGGTAGGTGTTTAAAATCCTTTTTGACAAAATAAATTATGATTAACTCATGAAAAAGTATGTTCTGTTTGTATTGTCGGTTGGTGTGATATCTTTTGCATCCGGACAAAAGGACAAGTCTTCATTGGGTGATTCTACTAAAGTGATTGCTCTACTTGATTCGAGTAAACGGTATATTAACATCCTACCTGATAGTGCTTTGGCAATTGCCAATAAGGCCAGGGAACTTTCAAGGGAAATTAATTTTGAAAAAGGGGAGGCCCTTGCGTTAAAAAATATCGGCCTTGTTTATTACTACCAGAACAAATTTGTTCAGACACTTGAATTCTGGAATCAATCTCTGCAAATACTTCAGCGTATTGGAGATGACCTGGGGCAGTCAAACCTTCAGGGTAATATAGGGGCTGTTTTTTACAAACAAGGGGATGAAGTAGGAGCATTGAAACATCATTTGGAGTCATTAAAGCTGGCGGAAAAAACAGCAAACCAGCTTCGTGTGTTTTTTGCACTTAATAACATTGCCGGTATTTATTTTGAAAAGAAAGCGACCAGGGATAAAGCACTTGATTACCTTTTGAAGGCTTATCCTATCGCCGAAAAAGTTGGCGACACTGCTTCGATGGCTTTGGTACTTGGCAATATTGGTCAAATATATTTGGAGAAAGGAGATGATAAAAAAGCCCTTGAGTACTATACGAAATGTTTGCAGGCCAGCGCTCTTAAGGATGCGGCATATGCCTATATCGGCATGGGTGAAGTTTATCTAAGGGAAGGTAACATCGATAGGGCATTTATGTTTCTTTCCAAAGCATACAATCTTTCTTTGAAGCTAAACGAAATACATTTAGTTCCGTCACTTCAAGGACTGGCAGCAATATTCGTCGCGAAAAAGGACTACAACCAGGCCATAAATTATTACAAAAAAGCTGAGGCAGTTGCTGTTAGTCAGAATTCAAGTTGGTCAATTAAGGAAGACTTATACGAGCAGTTAGCAAACACCTATGCCGTAATGGGAAATTTCTCACAAGCTTTCGAATATCAGCGACAATTGGGTATAGTGAAGGATACCTTATTTAGTGAAACTGTTCAAAAGAAATTAAACTCGCTGCAATTCGAATTTGATCTGCAAAAAAAGGAAGGAGAGATTTCATTGCTTACAAAAGACAAGGCGTTGCAGGAAGGAGAGATTAAACAACAACGGCTAGTTACAAACGCATTTGCTATTGGCCTTGTACTGATTTTTATCATCCTTTTCATTCTATATCGTGACAACCGGGTAAAGGTGAAAATCAATAAAATATTAGATAGTCAAAAAGTACAGATCGAGCATTTGTTGTTAAATATTCTTCCTGTTGAAGTAGCACAGGAATTACAAACCACCGGCAATGCCACACCAAAAAGTTATGAAAATGTTTCTGTCTTATTTACCGATTTCAAGGGCTTCACTACCATAGCAGATTCCCTTTCACCTCAGGAATTAGTACTCGAGCTCAATAAATGTTTTATAGCATTTGACACGATTATTGAAAAGTATGGACTGGAAAAAATTAAAACGATTGGAGACTCCTACATGTGCGCAGGGGGGTTACCAACACCAAGCAGTGATCACCCATATAAAATCGTAAAGGCAGCCATGGAAATTCAATCTTATGTTTTTGACAATAATGAAAAACGCAAATCCTTAGGATTGCCACTTTGGGAAATACGTGTTGGCATCAACAATGGCCCTGTTGTAGCCGGTGTGGTAGGAAGCAAGAAATATGCTTACGATATATGGGGCAGCACAGTAAATATTGCCAGTCGAATGGAAAGCAGCGGCGTCCCAGGCCAGGTAAATATTTCTGCTGCTACGTACGATGAAATCAAGGACAATTTTGTTTGTATATATCGCGGGAAAATTCACGCTAAGAATGCGGGCGAGATTGATATGTATTTAGTCGATCATGAGATTGAGGAATTTGAAATATCAACTTCCTCTCGATCAATTGATGTTACTGCCAGAATTATACCTGGCTAATGTGAGACTAAACTTCTAAAAAAAATTTGGAAAGCCGAAAAAAGGCTCAGCGCTATAAACTGAAAACAAGAAGCCTCCTTCATATGAGGCCCTTGTTTATCATAATAACTACCTGTTTGTTGTTCTGCGTCTGTCGTCATCATCCCGCCTTTTCAGTCCAAGTAATCCCAGCAGTCCAAGTAGCCCGGCTAAACCCCACTTTCCTGTATCGTCATCATTGTCATCATCATCATCTGTTGTTTGGGTTGTGGAAACGGAATCTGCTGTTTGACCAATTACGGGTTGGGTTAGAAAAAACGTTCCGCTCAGTAAAACTGCTGTAAAAACCCTGGTAAGTTTTTTCATGTTGATTTATGTTTAAGGTTGAATAAAGACTATTATTAATCAATCAACATACCAGACTTAACAAGGGATGAGCTTTACAGGGATGTGGCAAATACAAAACGTTGCGCCTCTGTCAATGCTCATCTTTTCTCTTCACAATTAAAAACCAGTCGTGGTCCAATGGTAAATAACCAAATTCGTAGCAGAAGAAATAGATGTTGCCTTTTTGGTTGGTGTAATTATGGGTGAAATATTTAAAACTAAAGCCATGGTTCAGAAATTTTTCTTTGGGCTGTTTCACCATTTTTTCTTCCCCCAGCATCGTTTCCAGTATCCGGCGATTTTTAATTAGCGCATTATTGATATTTCGCACTATGGGGCTGTTCGCCGACTTCAATTGGTTATTGTATGCATTGCGGCAATAATCATTGCAGAATTTTTTATCCGCCCTCCCGCTTAATGCTTTGTTACAGTAAAGGCATTTTCGAACAGCAATTGGTTGAACCATTTAAAAAATCTTTCTTACAAGTTAATCAATTATTTATCCGTGTACAAACGACTACAAACGGTTATATCCGAAAGCAAATGACTAAAAACCGACTACGGCTTTTTGGCAGGTACATCTTTGTTTTGTCAATCGCAAACAACGGTTGATTGAAATAACAAAATTCCAAACAAGTAAAATTTAAAGTTATGTACGCACTTAAAAACAAAGTTCAGCTGATCGGTAATCTAGGCAACAATCCTGAAATCAAAACATTAGATGGCGGCAAAAAAATGGCAAAATTTAGTATTGCCACTAACGAATCGTATCGCAATACCAATGGCGAAAAAGTTACTGAAACACAGTGGCACAATTTAATCGCCTGGGGCAAGCTTGCTGAAATTATTGAAAAGTATATTATCAAAGGTTCAGAAGTAGCTGTTGAAGGAAAACTTACCTATCGCACATATAATGACAAAGACGGTAATAAAAAATACTTCACCGAAATACAGGTAAATGAACTGCTCATGCTCGGCGAAAAGTCTTCAAAGTAGTTGTTCATGGTTTTCTTTTAAGCTGGTGATGAAATATAGCATCACCAGCATTTTCTGTATTCGTTTAATACAAACCGGACATTCTTTCATATTTAGTGAATCTGAACGATTCGTAAACCAGGTTAGAACCTAAGTTCATAATTTCCGTAAATGGCGGACAATTATTTGAGCTATTTTTATATACTCTCAACTCATGCAAAAAATCGACTCGTCAAATACTTTGTTTACCATTGCAGCGGATCTTGTCAACCATACAGCGCAGAATATTTTTTTAACTGGTAAAGCCGGCACCGGTAAAACAACCTTCCTCAAATACATAAAGGAAAATTGTTCCAAGCAAATGGCAATAGTGGCACCAACCGGTGTAGCAGCTATCAATGCGGGCGGTGTAACAATTCATTCATTTTTTCAACTGCCGTTTGCACCCTTTATTCCGGAAGCAAAAGGTTTTATTCAGAACGATGAAATAACCAACAAGCACAACTTACTGGGCCGGCTTCGCCTTAACAGTGAAAGAAGAAAGATTTTCCAGGAGTTGGAGTTATTGATCATTGATGAAATCAGTATGGTGCGTTGTGATGTTCTTGATGCAATTGATTTGGTATTACGACATGTACGTTATCGCTATTCGGAGCGATTTGGTGGAGTACAGGTACTTTTTATTGGAGACATGTTTCAGTTGCCACCAGTAGTGAAGGACCACGAATGGAGGGTGCTTAGAGACTATTATCAAAGTCCATACTTTTTCGATAGTCATGTAATGAAAGCAGACCCTATAGTTTATATAGAGTTTACAAAGATCTATCGCCAATCTGAGGAAAAATTCATTCAGCTTCTGAATAAGGTTCGCAACAATGACGTTAATGAGGACGACCTTCATGCTTTGCACGATCGGTATCAGCCAGATTTTTTTACCGGGGGGGCTAAGGGCTATATTCTTCTCACCACACATAATGATAAAGCAAGAGAAATAAATGCAGCGGAACTTGCAAAACTGACGGGAAGATTGTTTACATACAGGGCGGAAGTAGAGGGAGACTTTCCCGAAAACGCATATCCTGCTGCCGATCAGCTTCAACTAAAACTGGGCGCACAGGTAATGTTCATAAAGAATGACGTTGACAAAGCCAAAAGATATTTCAATGGAAAGATCGGTGTTGTTATTGAATTAAGTGAAGACAAAATAGTGGTGCAGTGTAATGGCGAAACAGGCTCTATAGAGGTAAGCAAGGAAAAGTGGCAGAACATACGGTATACCCTGGATAAATCTACACGTCACCTGAATGAAGATGTCCTGGGATCATTCAATCAATATCCCTTGCGATTGGCATGGGCGATTACTATCCACAAAAGCCAGGGATTAACTTTTGAAAAAGCGGTTATAGATGCAGGTAAGGCTTTTGCCCCCGGGCAGGTATATGTTGCGTTAAGCCGATGTACAAATCTTGAAGGATTGGTTCTTCACAGCCAGATCACATCGAATGCTCTTTTTACTGATGATCGAATCGTCCGGTTCACAAGAAATGTTCTGTCTCAGGAGCATCTCCAACAGGAACTTGTTCAGGCGAGGAAAACCTACCAGGAAAAAGTGATTTTATCTCTATTCGATTTTAGAAAGGTAGTGAATGCAACGAAAGAGCTACAACAATATGTACAACTGCACAAGCTTTCATTTAACAGCGAGTCAATTCCCTGGTGTAATGACGCATGCAGTAATTTCCAGGCTATTCAATTCACAGCCGAAAAGTTTCAAATTCAACTTAAGAAGTTGTTTTCTTTGACAGAAAGACCGGAAGAAAACAACGAATTACAGGAAAGGTTAACAACGGCTTCGTCCTGGTTCGCTAACGAGATAAAATCTTTAATTGAAACCATCTTGCGAACGCCTGTTGTTACGGATAGTACTATGCACGCAAAGGAAGTTAATGAAATGCTTCGTGAGGTTTATAATCAATTGGCACAATGCAACTTTTTACTACAGGGTTTTAGAGGGAAGTTCAACATGGAAAACTTTCATCGTAGAAAAAAAAGTTTTGTGACACCCTCATTTGGTGTGAATAGTTATGCCGGCGTTTCTGAAAAGAAGGTAGAGTTTTCACATCCTGAACTGTATTATGAACTAAAAAAACTTCGTGATCACATTTGCTCAAAGAAAAATCTTCCGATCTATTTTGTTGCAAGTAGTAAAACCCTGGAAGAAATGACCACCTATCTTCCACAAAACACAGAAGAACTTCAACAGATCAGCGGGTTTGGAAGGTCTAAACTGGAAATGTATGGTGAAGAATTTCTTTCGATCATAAAGACGTATTGTACAGAAAATAATTTGTCATCTCTCATTAATACAAAGTCTCCAAAAAGAATACGTAAAGAATCAAGTAAGGCTAAAGTTGATACAAAAGCTGAAACCTTCAGGCTGTACAAAGAAGGGAAAACAGTCATCGAGATTTCCAAAGAAAGAAACCTTACTACTCAAACAATTGAGGGTCATCTTTCTTACTATGTTCAACAAGGTGCAATTGGTATTGAGGAACTGGTTAACAAGGAAAAAATTGGTATGATAGAGCCAGAAGCAATGAATTTTTCAGGAGGCTCGATTACTTCTTTAAAAGAGAAACTTGGAAGCGAGGTAAGTTTTGGAGAAATCAGACTTGTGTTAGCATGGATTGAGTTTCAAAAATCATCTGCCCATATAAACCATTAAAATCTGGACATCACTGGGATTGATACCTGAAATACGGCTGGCCTGACCTAAAGTTCTTGGTTTGATCTTATTCAGTTTTTCCCGTGCCTCGGCCCCTAATGCCTTAATGCGTTGATAATCAAACTGTTCTGGGATTTCTAAGTTCTCTAGTTGCTGCATTTTTACCACCAGATCTTTTTCCTTATCAATGTAAACCTGGTATTTGATCTGGATTTCAGCCTGCTCAAGTGATTCTGGGTCGTATTTGGATAAACCTCTCTCCAGTTTTCCCACTTGTGACATCAACTCCTTGAGACCAATATTGGGTCGTAATAAGATCTTGTCGCTCTTTTGCTTTTCAGAAATTTTGGCACTCCCCTTTTCTTCAAAGAATAAGTTGACTTCAGGAGGTTCAAGAGCCACATTATTCAAAAATAATTTAATATCATCTACCGCTTTTCTCTTTTCTAATACTTTGTCCATTCTTTCCTGGCTCGCAAGTCCCAATCGATAACTTAATTCAGTTAGTCTTAGATCTGCATTGTCCTGTCTAAGGAGGGTTCTGAATTCAGCTCTGGATGTGAACATTCTATAAGGCTCCTGTGTGCCCTTACTTATCAGGTCATCGACCAGCACTCCGATATAAGCTTCACTCCTTTTCAGTATCAGGGGAGCCTCATGTCTTGATTTTAGATGAGCATTAATTCCTGCCATTAAACCCTGGCAGGCCGCTTCCTCATAGCCAGTTGTTCCGTTAATCTGCCCTGCAAAGAATAGGTTCTCTATGTGCTTGGTTTCCAAACTATAATTCAATTGAGTTGGAGGAAAGTAGTCGTACTCAATGGCATATCCCGGTCTGAAGAATTTGACCTTTTCGAATCCGGGTACTTTACTCAATGCTTCATGCTGAACTTCTTCTGGCAAGGAGGTAGAGAAGCCGTTTACATACACTTCCACGGTATTCCAACCTTCCGGCTCAACAAATAACTGGTGCCTTTCCCTCTCTGCAAAGCGGTTGATTTTGTCCTCAATGCTTGGACAATACCTGGGGCCAACTCCCTCTATTCTCCCGGTATACATTGGGCTTCTGTCAAATCCTGTTTTAAGTATGTTATGAACCTCCTGGCTTGTATAAGTGATCCAACAGCTTCGTTGTTGTTTTGGCTTTTGTGTATCCAGGTAGGAGAAGCCACCGATCTCCTCGTCTCCTTTTTGCTCTTCCATTTTGGAATAGTCCAGTGATCGGCCATCTACCCTGGGTGGGGTGCCTGTTTTAAGGCGGTCGCTCTCAAAACCCAGGCTCACCAGCTGTTCTGTCAGGCCTTCTGCAGCTTTTTCCGCTACTCTTCCACCTCCGAGTCTTTTTTCGCCAATATGAATTACCCCATTTAAAAATGTCCCATTGGTTAGCACGACTGCTTTAGCTTTTATTTGATGTCCAAGGCCGGTGATCACTCCCACGGCTTGTCCATTTTCCACAATAATCTCCCTTACCATATCCTGGTAAAACTCAACCCTTTCAGTTTGTTCCAGCATCTCTCTCCATTTTAGGGAAAAGAGCATCCGATCATTTTGAGACCTGGGGCTCCACATGGCAGGACCCTTGGAACGGTTTAGCATACGGAACTGAATCATAGATGCATCAGATACAATACCTGAATAACCACCCATTGCATCAATTTCTCTTACAATTTGGCCTTTAGCGATACCGCCCATGGCTGGATTGCAACTCATCTGGGCAATCGTTTGCATGTTCATGGTTACCAACAAGACTTTGGAGCCCATATTGGCAGCTGCAGCCGCGGCTTCACAGCCCGCATGTCCAGCGCCCACCACTATAACATCATAATCCTGGAACATACCTGATCCTTTAACTGCTTAATTTTTTTAAAAGTGCAATCTCCTTATTTACTGACTCAATTGTGCGGCCCCGGTTCAATAACTCGAACTCAAAGGAGGAGTAATCTTCTAACATCTCCAGATATCTGCGGTGTTGAACAATGAAATCAAATTGTTTTTGTGAATTTCTCAACTCTGAAATCTCAATTCGGTCAATCTTCTCCAGCAATCGTAAACATGGTGGATATCCAGTTTTGTCAAAAATTTCTTTGAAATAAGCCTTGGCCGCTATGACATCCACCCTTTGGCCGCTGTTTCTGTTTAAGTCTATGGGTTCCACCCTGAGATTGGTAAAGTTCCAGCATAGCCTGAGGTCGTTCTCATCTTCAAAATCGAAATAGGCAATCGGTATTACGTGATCAAACTGCCATTCTTCTCCAAAGTTTTCCCAGCACATGCCGTTTTCAAACTGATTTTCAAACCAGGCCCTCAGTGTGCGTATATCGAGTGCAAAAAAGGGAGCATAATATGTGCTTGGGTGGTTCTGCAAAACGTACCTCCGCAGTGCGATCTGCCATTTCCGCTTCGCCCTGAACAGCACGAGTCCTGGTGTGACTTCAGTTTTAGCCTCCCACCTTTTTCTTGTCATGATACAAAAATACGCGTTCCACGGGACACCGTTTCTCACAGAAACAGTGTTCCGTGGAACTATGCCAAATACTGGTTCAGGTATTTATCCTCTGCCGCTCTCATCCGTGCCCTCTCGGTTTTTGATTTATCCTCATACCCACATAGATGAAGTGCGCCATGTAAAATCACACGGTATAGCTCGTCTTTAAACGAATTATGATATATCCCTGAATTTTCTCTCAGCCTATCGATACTTATAAAAATGTCGGAAATAATAGGCTCCCCGATCGCGGAATATTGAAACGTCAAAATATCAGTAAGGGTGTTATGATTGAGGTGGGTTTTATTGAGATCAAGCAGGTATTCATCTGAACAAAAGATATAATTGACTTTTTCAATCACGACCCCTTCGATTCGAAACAATGATAAAAGGAATGCTTTAAGCTGGTTTCTTGAAGGAAAATAAAATGAACCATCGAGGTAAAAGAATCTAATTTTTTTTGTACCCTCTATTGCCATATTTCAAAAATCGTAAACATGGTAGAAAAGGTTAGTATAGTTTTGAGTTTTAAACAATTATGCGGTTATCTGAATTAAAAGCCGGGGAGCGTGCAATTATTAAAGAATTTGAAAGCTCAGACCTCGAGCTAAAGTTGATGGAAATGGGATGTTTGCCAGGCGAGGAAATTGTGGTGGAGCAGATTGCACCATTGGGCGACCCGATTTCTATACGAATTGCAGGCTATTCACTAAGCCTCAGGAAAAATGAAGCCAATCAAATCCTGGTCCATAGATAACATATTAGTAATCACATAGTTAATGCAAATAGGACTTTATTTTGGTTCTTTTAACCCCATTCATATTGGGCATCTAATCATAGCCAACCACATATTAAATGAGGCCGGAATAGAAAAGATCTGGTTCGTGGTTTCGCCATTGAACCCATTTAAAGAACCGGAAAACCTGATGAATGAATATGAAAGATTTCATCTGGTGCAAAAAGCAATTGAGAATGATACAAGGGTGAAGGCAACTGATATCGAATTTTCCCTACCGAGGCCCTCCTATACTGTGCACACGCTTGCTTACCTGAAGGAAAAGTATCCGGAGCATTCTTTTTCAATTATTATGGGAAGTGATGGTTTCCAAAATCTTGAAAAATGGAAAAACGTTGAGGTAATTGTTGAAAACTATCCGGTTATCATTTACAAACGACCCGGATTTGAAGTCAACAATAAATTGAACGCAAAAATCACCGTAATGAATGCCCCGCTCCTGGAAATTTCGTCTACCCATATACGTGAACTAATCCGATCAGGTAAGTCAATCAAATATATGGTGCCGCCCGGCGTGGAGGAGGAAATTATGGCAAGCGGATTCTTTAAAAAACTTCAAAGGAAATAACCCAGTAAAAGGCATGCGGCAACGATCAGGGGCGATGCAATTTTTGTGAATTGCAGCAAAAGAAAGATAACCACGATAACAGCTACGTTAACCAGGCTCGATGTAGTTCCATCAATGAGTGCAATATCCTTCATGATATAAAGCGTGGCAGCGATCATGATGCCCACTACGGCCGCGTTAATGCCTTCAAGAGATCGATATACTACCGCGTATTTTTTTAAATTATTCCAAATTGGAAAAAAGAAAAGTACCAATAATGCACTTGGAAGGAAGATGGCAACCGAGCCTATAATACACCCAATAACCTGCATTTCTTTTCCCATTTCTTTAAGGGAGGTGCCGCCTGCAAACGAGGCAATCGAAAACACTGGTCCTGGCATGGCCCTTACAATACCCATAGCGGTAGTCATATCATCTTTATTAATTTCAATCATATTTTTCGCCACCTCGGGTTTTTTTTCTCTCACAATTTCCGGACGAACCGAAAATTGCTCATACATCATTGGCATTAATACCTGTCCCCCACCAAATACAAGGCTTCCCATCCGGTAAGTGTTTTCAAAAAGGTTGATTGGTTTCCTGTTCGGCCAGTCATTTTTTCTGGCCACTTCACTTAAAATACCAGCAACGATAAAAATGATAGCGAACAACCAGATGTTCCACCATTTAATTTTTCTTGGTTTTATTTCGTGTTGCGGAATCCTTTTATGGCTTAAATTGGTTGCCACCCCTCCCAATACAATCAGCATGGGAAATATCCATGGAGTTTTGAAGAAGATATAGGTTAATACAACACATGCGAGCATAATGATCCATGTAATTGTATTTCTAACGGAAACACCAAAAGCCATTACAGACGCATAAACTAAAAACCCAACAGCCAGGGAAGGAATAAATTTAAAAATATCAGTATGTAATGATCTTTGATCAATAAAATGAAGTAAAAATGAAAATGCACCCATTAGAAAGCAGGCGGGAGTAATCCATATTAGTAAAGTCATAATGGCAAGTGGAACTCCTCCTCGTTTATAACCAATTAATGTCACGGTTTGTGTGGATGATGCTCCCGGGAGTAGATTGCAAAATGCATTGTATTCAAGTAACTCTTCCTTTGTAACATACGGCGTTTTATGTACAAACATTTTCATCATCATTGCCAGATGAGCCTGTGGACCACCAAATGCAGTGAGACTATATAAAAAAACATTCTTTAAAAAACGAACATGGCGGAGCATCATGGCGGGATAAATTTATAGAATCAGGCCATGACGAACAATTATGAAAAAAATAAAGAGAAGGGATAAGCTTAAATTTAATTTTTAAGCCTGGTTAAAGTTGACAAAACAGTAAAAAGATTGTGCACCAGACCATCGATCTACACAATTAACTAAACAGGTACTCAACGTCCTCTCTCGTTAATGCTTTTACAAATGTTGCATCATCAGAAATCAATTCTTTTGCTAATAAGCGTTTCTTTTCCTGTAACTGCATGATTTTGTCTTCAATTGTATCCTTACATATCATTCGGTAAGCAAAAATGTTCTTTGTTTGGCCAATTCGGTGAGTACGATCAATGGCTTGTTGCTCAACTGCCGGATTCCACCAGGGATCAACAATATAAACATAGTCTGCCGCGGTCAAATTCAGACCTACACCACCCGCCTTCAATGAAATTAAAAACACTCTTGTTTCGTCATTATTCTGGAAGGCCTGGATTGCCTTCTCACGGTCAGGAGCAGAGGTACTTCCATCAAAATATTCAAACTTTACATCGAGCTGGGTCAGTTTTTCTCTTATTAAAGCCAACATGCCCAGGAATTGGGAAAAAATAAGTGCTTTATGGTTACCAATATTTTCTGTTATTTCTCTTGCCAGCTCTTCGAGTTTAATAGAGTGATTTGGGAATTTGTCTTCTTCGTTCAAAATAGCAGGCGAATCACAAATTTGACGCAACTTCATCAAACCCTGCAAAATAGTAAGTTGCGATTTTTGTATACCCTGTTCTTCGATGGTTCCCATAATCTTTGAACGATAGTCGTTTCTATAGGCATCATAAATTCTTCTCTGCTCATCTTCCATTTCACAAAACAAAACAGTTTCCGTTTTGTCGGGGAGATCCTTTGCCACCTGTTCTTTTGTTCTTCGGAGAATAAAGGGATACAATATTTTTTTAAGGTGGTCCTTTTGTTCGGCTTCACCGAATTTATCGATTGGAATTGCAAATTCCTGTCTAAAAAACTCAACGGAGCCTAACATACCCGGGTTTAGAAAATTCATCTGCGCATAAATATCAAATGTATTATTCTGCAGCGGAGTACCGCTCATGCATAAACGATGTTTAGCATTCAGCAAGGAGGCCGCTTTTGTTACCTTACTCGATGGATTTTTGATCGCCTGCGATTCGTCCAGTATCACATAATCCAGCTGCATTTGAACGAAGGTTTTAATATCGCTTCGTAAAGTGCCATAGGTGGTTATGATAATATGATGCTTATTCAATTCCTTTACATCGCGGCTGCGCAAGGGGCCATGATGAATATAATACTCCATTGAGGGTGTAAACTTCTTGATTTCGTTTTCCCAGTTGTAGATCAATGTGGTGGGACAAACAACCAGGGCCTTCATATCTCCATCGTGCTGCTCATAATAATATTGAAGGAAAGAAAGTGCCTGAACAGTTTTACCCAGACCCATATCGTCTGCCAAAATTCCTCCCCATCCCACTTCATGCAAATAATTCAACCATTGATAGCCACCAACCTGGTAAGGCCGGAGTATTTGCTGCAAATTTCCAGGAGCTTCAATCTCCTTAATCTTATCAAATTCGCGAATTCGCCCGTATTTTTCTTCGAGTTGAATTGTCAATTCTTCTGCGTTCCGGTTCTCATACAATTCATCAATAACACTTAGGTGGTAACGTGAAAGTTTGAGCTTGTCAGTTCTGCCCTCACCCACCCTGAATAGTAATGCATATTTTTTGAGCCACTCTTCCGGCAGAATACCAAGTGTCCCATCATTCAGCTGAACAAACTGCTGTTTGTTGTTAAGCGCCTTTTTAATTTCTGTGACACTCACCTTTTGGTCACCAAATACAACATCCACCCTGGCATCAAACCAATCTGTATGACTGCTGATATAAATATGTGTTGTAGGTTTTGCGGTGTTGAAACGAAAATTTTTAAGTGATTCAAATCCATACACGGGTGTCTTTGCCTCGTTCATAGCATCCACAAATAGAAAGAACCAGTTATTCTTTAAAACTTCTGCTCCTTTCAATGCTAACGCAGCACCGTCATCAAACGCAATAAAATTAGAATGCAGAGTTTTTAATTTTTCGATAAAATCGGATTCTGTTTCCCGGTTGCGATGTACAATAATTACTTTATTACCATTCGGAATAATCACCTCGTCCTTGTCCTTTGCTTTTGTATCAAAACCTTTATAAGTGAAAATGGGTTGGAATACGAGGTACTCACCTTTTTCGTGCAGATATAATTTTACCTCTGGTTCCCCATCTTTTATTTCTGAAACCAGCTTTTTATCAAAATCAACTTTATAATCTTTGGTAAGTGGCATCACCATTTTCATCATGGTCTGCGGCCAATCTTCTTCCTTAATTTTTAATACGCCTGCTGGCAGAAACTGTTCAACGGTTTCTATTGCTTCTGTATTTATCCAGGAATAAAACTGGTGATTGTATAAAAAGAGCAACGGAGATTTTACCTCATTTTCATTGACTAAATGGGCTACTCCATCAGGTTTGACAAAACATTCAATTTCAAATTTACTCCCGTTATTGCTAATGCTAAAATGGGGAATCAAATGATGCCCACTCACTTCAACCCTTTCAAGGTTATTGGTTTTAAAGGTTTTTCCTTTTGGTAAAATGTACACCGGCGATCCTGTGAATTCTGCCAGCAATTTTTTGATCTTCGGAAATAAGTATTCTACAATCAATCTTTTTGTTTCTCCAGGCAATTCATCGTCCTCATGATGAATAATATTTTCCCAGATGCCAGAGAATGGAGAATTGCGACTGACATACTTGTTGATCTCGGCATCCTGTAATTTGCGAACAAGCGTTAAAATATTTTTATCTTCTTCAGTGTATGCATCTGCATTGATATATTTTCCCAGTTCCAGTTTTTCTATACTGCCGGCAAAATTATCCTCTTCATCCATTTCACCTTCCATAAGGTCAATACCAAAAAAAGGATACGCGGTTTTGTTGAAGTTGAAAACAATACCCAGTCTTTTCGTGATCACGTGTTCTTTTGGAGAGGGTTCTTCAACATCGACAGTTACAATTTTTTCATAACTTGGTTTAGAAAGCGGTAAGGGTGAAGCCACGCGTTTAATTGATGGATCCAACACCCTTAAATAAGGTTTGCCGTCTTTATAATTGAATTCAAATTTTCCTGAAAGATCATCCTGCAGTGAATAACCATATGCTTCCAGCAATTTATTTTTTTCTTTATCCCAATTGCGTATGGTTTCGAAATAGTGTTGGCCCTTGGTATATAGCAGGTGAAGAAATGCAATTACTTTCGGTAAGCATAAAAGGTGCTCTGAATCCTGGTAATCACTACTGGTATCGAAATTCCTTTCTTCATTTCTGCGAATGATGACAAAATAATTTTCATTATCAATAGTTACGGTTGCTTTTACCGTTTCATCCTTTGCCGATTCGATAACCGGCGGATGTTCCTTCAAACATTTTTCGGCTTCCTGGGTGATGTCATGGCTTGACAATAGCTGGATGGTTTTGTAATCAATTGTCTTCATCTTGGCAACTGTGTGCTTCTGATCATATTCCACTCCGATAGATTCCAGTTGCCCTTTGTCAATCATTTCCTGCAAACGGATTAAAGCTGCAGCTTCGTGACGACAGATATCACCAAGATTATAAGGACAGGCACAACGCAGCGAAAGCGTTTTGGGATCCTTATAATTACTGATGTAAACTTTATAAAATGTGGAGTAGTTGTCATCTTTCACCCGGAAAACTACCGAGCCGAAGAGGTTATCATTTTCAACCAGCTCCACAAATGCAATGGCGTGAATTTTTTTCCCGCGCCGAATCACTTCATCACTTCCGTGTGTGTAAACGTATTTGAGTAGATGTGGTAACGCCATATTCAATTGGCAACCGGCAATTTTCAATTGGCAATCGCTGATCGCCCAACCTTTGCCTATTGCGTATTGCCCATTGATGATTGTGAAGAGGGCAATCTGCAAAAGTAACTGAAACCTTTTCAGAAAACCTGACGAAAACGAATATTTCTGCGTTAAAAATTACCAAACTATGTTATCAAAACCAGCTTCCCATTTGAGTATTCGGGTAACACATTGGCCAGGTCAGAAGTCAGGCAATGGCGAATATCTCTTTCCAGTCCGAAATTGGTAAGCCGTTGGTAATGCGAAGCATTGTTTTTCCTCATGAATTCATACATATCCGTCCTTGCTTTTTTATAAAGTGTTTCGGCAATGCGGGAGGAATCACAATTGATTGAAAAATGTTCTTCAACAATAGATACAATAGCGCCAGCCAGCATAGTATCTTCCATATTTACACGATCTTTCCAACCTGCGCAGGCAAGGATTACATTCTTATTCATTTGTATTAAGTGGCTGCATACTGCTGACAGATTTAAAAATGAACCTGTAATAATTTCAGTAGCACCCTTGGCCAAAGCCATATGCAATAATTTGGTGCCGTTTGTAGTGGTAAGCACTAATGTTTTTCCTTGAATAAATTCTCTCGGGTACTCAAACGAAGAATTGCCATATTGTAAACCGGGCGCCACCTGGCCGTCTCTTTCTCCAGCCGTAATGCATTCCAATTCCTTTCCCAGCTGGATGCATCGTTGTACACTGTCAACTGGTATTATTTCTTTAGCACCGTTATACAAGGCAGTTGCAATAGTTGAAGTTGCCCGCAATACATCTATCACAACCACAATGGTATTGTTTACATCATAAAGGTGTAATAAAGCAGGAGATAAAACTGTATATAAAGTTGATTTGTTCATTAGCTTAAATATTGCTTCCATAAATTACTTTCCGCCACTTCTTTAATCATTTTATTTCGCTCCTTCAGCAAGCGTGTCATATACTTCTCCAGATAAAATTTAGTAACCAATTTTCCAATAAAGCCACGCAATGTTTCAAAATGAAACTGGTCAATCATGATCGTTCCATTTTCAATGGGCTTGAAATAGTGTTCGTGCTTCATCATTTTGAAATCACCTGCTTCCTGCTCGTCGGTAAAATATTCCGGACGATGGAAATTAGTAACCTTAATTTTCAATCTTCTTTGTTTAAATAAATGTTTGGCCGTCCAGGTTACCGTATCATTCAAATTCATCAATCCACTCATGGTGCCATCAATAATTTTTTCATCGTGTTGCTTCATTGATGATTTGTGAAGAGCAACGCTTCTGCTGAGGTCAAACACCCTTTCCTGCGGCGCTGCAATGAACGTAGTTAGATGAATAAATGGCATGAAAAAAATTTCAATGAAAACGTCTGGGTTATTCTTTAAGTATGCCTGAAATTAATTAAAAGGAATTTTCACTACCCTGGCCTGTAACAATTTATCACGAACTTTAATATAGATAACTGAATCAAAATCGGAAGACCCCATCTCGACATAACCCATTCCTATTGCTTTATTTAAACTTGGCGATTGGGTTCCTGATGTAACATAACCAATCTGTTTTCCTTCCTCATTGCATATTTCGTAATTACGTCTCGGGATGCCGCGATCTATCATTTCAAAGCCAACAAGTTTTCTTTTAACTCCTTCTTCCTTTTGCTTTTGCAGAATTTCTTTTGCTGTAAAATTTTTTGTGAATTTAGTGATCCACCCCAAGCCCGCTTCCAGTGGAGAGGTTGTGTCGTCAATGTCATTTCCATACAGGCAATAACCCATTTCGAGGCGAAGGGTATC
>Ga0193740_1000034_pt1 | contig 35018 bp, 44 predicted proteins | sample L2s1metaG_FD_145072 | JGI IMG/M metagenome (GOLD analysis project Ga0193740, IMG submission 145072) | Soil microbial communities from a riparian zone of the East river system, Colorado, United States - L2s1 | ecosystem: Environmental > Terrestrial > Soil > Riparian zone | place: USA: East River... | reverse complement strand
TGAGTTTCTTTATGACAATCACAAGGACATTCTGCTATATTTCTAACTAAATCTTCAGAAGAATTCTCATGATCACATTTAGGACATTTCATTTTATTATTACACCAATTACTAGTATCATATAAAATTTCCTACCATACTGAAGAAATTTAATGATTGTATCGTTACCATTAAGTACTGCGACATTAATAGTTGGACTTGTAGATGGCTATACTTACCGTTGCTATATTACTATCAACAGTAACATCATTTGCTTTGAATGTGAAACTGTCAGTAGTTGGCATAAGAAGACCTCATAACTGCCTTAATGAGGGATTCATCTTTTTCACTCTCGCTTGCAACTGCTAGTGCTATATCAGTAACGGTGAACATTCCTATTATTCCATCATTATCTATTACTGGCAGTCCCCTGATACCATTCTTTTGAATTTTCTTAGTAGCATCCAGTACTGTGCTCTTAGAATCTACGGTTATCAATGGTGTGGACATGATCTCACGCACATTTATTTCAGCAGGTACCAGATTATCCGCGATGACACGCCTAACCAGATCGGTTTCAGTAATTATCCCAATTGGTTTTCCACCATCAACTACAATTAGTGTGCTTGTCGACCTTTGTCGCATCATTATAGCTGCTGCAGTGACTGTGAGCTTAGAATCAATTTTATCAGGTGGATCTTTCCTCATTATCTCAATGACTTTCTTCTTGCTTAAGATATAACAAATGGTAATCCTGACCTAATAAACACATCTAAATCGATTAGGCTAACTCAATAAAAATAACCGCCATTTCAATTGCCGCTAAGTTAATCTACCACGTTCTTGCTATTATCCTGACCATGTGATATGGAAGAAAATGTGCTTAAGCCTAAACATGCCTTATTGAAAAGCAAGAAAAATTCAATAACTGTTGGAGTGATAATTTTTGTAGTATTTTTTTCTGCCACTTTCGTGACCCACATAGGCTTTGGAGCAGGAGAACGAAGTCCCGCCTGTAGTCTGTACATCTGGAATAATGATTGTGATATTTCTGGTACGCTTCACCTGATGCTTGGCGACGGGTTGGTAGGAGCATCCATAGGACTGGTCTTGGCTTTGTTCTTTCACCGTCTTACATATCGTAATCAATTAAAAATAGAGCAAATAATAGAGTCTGATCAAGCCATTAAAAACAAGCGCAAAGATTACGCCGTAGGGCATTTGAAAAACCTTTTGACTACTCTTTTTTTTACGATGAACATGCTCAAAGGATCTTTAAGCAATTACAATAATGCGGTAAAGCTCCCTGACGATGATGGAAAGTTATGGCTCCAGTCTACAAGTTTATCCAGAGTTAGAGCAGATGAAGCAAAGGTAGGTCGAATTCTGATATCTGTTAGAAACATCTTGATAGCAGTTAACGATGTTCTTGAGCCTGAGGTAGTGAATCGTGTAGAAGGAGTTTGTAACTTTATTGGTGAATTGTCTGTTCAGGAAAGTCCAGATGGGACAATGGAGTTCCCAAAGATGAGCGTATCCAAAATCAAGGTGCAATATTTGTTAGAAATGCTTAAAACGTATACAGTTACATCACGTTCGTTCAAAGACATTGAACAGTATTATGAAAGTTCAGCGTTTATGGCTAGAGAAGCGCTTTCAGGCCATGCCTCGAGGAGTTTGAATAAGGAGGTGCAGCATTAAATTTCATACTGACAGTAAAAGTCAGAATATAGATTCTCGTGGGTATAGAAAAGCTTTTGCTCAGTTTTCATCAAGTAAAACTCAGAGACCTAACACATTAAAGCCTACTGAGGTTGAGCTAGACAGCCAAGAGGATACGGCAGGAGGAGTGCATACCATAGATTTTGACAAAGGAGATATTGTAATTAAACAGTCAGGGATGTATCTTCTTATTGCAGGTCCTCAAATTGGTAAGGTTAGGGGTACTATACCTCGGTGGCTCGATTTCTGGGTAAGAGTTAACAACATAGATGTTCCGAATTCCAACATAAGATCGGTAGTAATGGATCCGCAGGAAAAAACTGTTATCCCGATGAACACTGTATTGCCTCTTAATAGGGGGGACACATTAAATATTATGATGTCGTCGGAAACAATTGACGAAGGTTTAGGACTGGAAGCAATAGAACCAGACGGCGAACCTACAATTCCAAGCATAATTGTAACAATAGTACAGTTGGATTGAACTATACGTAATAACGACTCCATATGGTCTAGATACTATCATAGTAGGTTCTTTATTTGTCACTTTATTGCTTCTAACTTCCCAGTTGATCGGTTCCATTCTACACGGACACCATCGCGATCTTTTAGAATACCTGTGCTTTTTTCAGTATAGTAAGTTTTTTTTGTAACTTCCGACTTTATGGAGTTTATAAAATTAAAATATATTTCTTCTTCATTAATTGAATGCTCATGTTTCAATGTGGCCATATAGTTCACAAGGTTAGTGGCGATATATGGGAACTAAAGTATTAAAGACTATTTACATAGTCGATATTTACCAATGTATGTTAATATCATCTAAAGCATTAAAATATTTTTGAATTAGTTTGTATGTACCGATGTGTTATGTATGTATGTGTGACATTTGAAAGCAGAAAAGAAAAGTATTCATCTCATATGAAATGATATGTTACTTGCTTGTAATGTCAACGACTGCTTATTTCAATCCTTATCAGTTTCAATCCTTATCAGGATTAAGAAATTGCTAAATTAGATGTAGTTTGTTTTTTAATTCCTTGGATCGATTTCTTATAGTCACTTCTGTAACTCCAGCGGCTTCTGCGATGTCAATTTGTCTAATTGTCTTGCCTTCCATTTGAAGCGATACATATAATACGGCTCCAGCAAATCCCATGGGATCTTTTCCAGCAGAAAATTCTTGCTCAAGAACCTTTTTCATAAGTTCTCTTGCATGCCTGACTGTCCTTTCATTCAACTCGATTTTATTTGCAATTTTGTCTATACATTGGAAACAGTTTACCTGCGGTATTTTTCTTTTTAAATGAAATACAATATCTCTGTAAATTTTTGAAATAGCCTTCCTTCTTATGTTACTGGCTTGTGCAAGTTCATCAATAGTTCTTGACACACCCAGTTCTCTGCATGTTATGTAGAGACAAGCAACAAGTACTGCGCCTATGGTTCTACCTCTTACTAAGCCAGCTTCCTGGACCTTTCGGTATGTGTATGCAGTTTTTTCAATTATGGGAGATGTAAGACCTAATTTATCCTTCAATTTGTCTAGTAAAATGAAAGCGGTTGTAAAATTACGTGAAGAGCTATCCCGAAACATGGTACGTGAATCCCATATTCGCAATCTATTCATTCTAGCTTGCATTCCGGAATCAATCGTTTGTCCAGTAGAATCTTTGTTTGTTTTGCCAATTATTGTTGATAGATTCATATCATGTACTGCAAGGGAAAATGGCAATCCTATTCTACTCTTATCAGTTTCATGGTCTTTGGAATTTATCCATTCCTTACCACTCTCCTCTATGCCATCTATTACAACTGTTCCACAGTTACTACACACTATTTCTCCGGATACTAAATCAGTAACCATCTTACTCTCTTTTATATTACAAGTTGAACACGTAATTACCTTTGACATTATAACGGTTAAGTAGTTATATATACGCTGATCAAGTATTTAAGTATTGTACTCGAATGACAAAACCAAGTAAAGAAATATCCGAGAAATTGTAATGATGTTACTCTATTTATAGAATTTTACAATAAAATACGATACTTTACTAAGACTAATATTCAGAATATATGTATACAATCAGACTCTCGCAACTCCCGTTTTGAGAAACTGTGAAATTTTGTATTCTTTTATAATATATTGTCTATATAATGACATGAAGGTTGCAAATAACTCAAAGTTGATGCAATGTCTGCTGGAAAAAACTGGACAACATATTTCAATTATAGACAATCTTGAAAATGAAATAGAGTGTCCTAGGTGTCATGATATTATGACATTATGTTCTGATTTCGATTTTCTGTACTATAAATGTGAAGAGTGTTATTTACCTTTATATACTTCACCAACGTCGGATTATTAGAATTGGGTTTCTGAATTTACAAGTACTAATTTAGACACTACAAAATTTTGCATTTAATTTTCACACGAATACCAGAAAATATTGCTGTGATCACTGATCACTGGAGGAGATCTTTATGTTACCGATACAAGGAATTCTAGAATTCAGGTAGTTAATCTTGTAGAATAGTAAGGACAATTCTTGCCTGGATTTAGGTTTATCTAAAATTCCCCAAAAATATCAATATACGGCATGAACTATATTGTTACTATATCACTATTAGATTCACTTGAAGATCACACTTGTATTATCTCTAATTTTTTCCAATAAATCGTCTTTTTCCTTATGATGAACAATTATTTTTCCCACTATATTTACAGGTGAATAAGCCAGTATTTGTCCATCTTTACTTATGGGAGTTGGCCCATAGAATAGACATAGTGCATTGCCTTCAGGCCAGTATGCAACGTCCAAAAAATTTACCTCTCTAATAGCATCTTCCTCCTCTGCTATAACTTGAGTTTTTTCAGTATACAGCTCATCACCCCATCTATTAATCCCAACTTCAATAGGTAAATTTTCAAGTATTGCCTGAACAGTCTTTGGAGAACGTGAATCGTCCAGCTCTATTGAAATTTCTCTGTCTATATCTGGAAATAATGCTCTTATCAGTTTTTTCATACTAACAACACAATTTAACGTATTGTGTATTAAATTCTCTTGCGATCAATAATCTTTGAACGATGCCACGGTCTGGTTCTAACTTTCTGATTACAATCTTTACAACGTAAAATCTGTTTTGGGTACTTCAGCTCACAGGTAGAACAATAATTAAAAAAGTTATAATCAATTCTGCTAGGAATAAGTTTTGCCTTACTTTTATCGACGGAGTTTACTGTGCTTGATGATAAAACTTTCTCATCCTTACTCGATTCCAGAACAGTATCGCAAAAAGTGGCTCCTGTAAATTTGGAGTCGGCTTCTACCATCTGAGATATTTGCTTACTCTTATTGGATACCATTTAATCACTTCCTAAAATAAAAAAAGAAAAAAAATAATTTAGTTGACTAGTAGAACTACTCAACCTTTATTTCTTTGGATTTTGACTTTATAGGTTTTTTGAACTGTATCTTTAGTTCTAATACTCCGTTTATGTAGCTGGCCTTTGTAGAATCAGCGTCTAATTCATTATCGACTGGGAGCTCTGTATGATATTTCTTGGTCCCTTTTTCAGCATGTATTGTTACCAATCCTTCTTCCATTGTTACTTTTACATCTTCTTTTGTTATACCAGGCATCTCTGCTGTAATTACCAGTGTGTTCTCTTTCTCATTAATTGAACTATCTACATGTGGCTCGCGGATTGCACTTTGTTCTACCAATCCTTTCTGAGAAGGCCTGACGTTGCCAAATTCTCGTATGTGAGGTTTACCCTCAGGTCCGACAGTAATTTGGTATCCATAAAAGTAAGGCTGTGTCTGTGAGTCGGCATTACCAGATTCAGTCACTGTCTTGAACATTCTGTTCAGCATGTCTTCTGCGTCTGAAAATTCCCTATCTATCTGTTCAAAAAATCTATCTCTAAATCCCCATGGATCTTTCCACAATTTTGCATATCACCTTACATTATGTAATAATTATTACAATATATATATTTTTCTTTATATATAAAATACATTTTGACTTTAGTTAATTTAATAGTATCGACTAATCAGGATTTATGGGCGGTAATTTTTCAACTCATTGCACTAACATAATGCACTTACAAAAATCTTTATAATCTCCCACGAATTCAAAAATCAGAATAAGTTGGCTGTTAGCTTGTCCAAGATAATAGCAATTATTGTTGCTTTTTCAGCGATAGCGTTTGTTTTCACATAGAGGGTTTCCATCCACTTGAAGGTCGACAACCGTACATGGCCACACAATTTGAAGGTAAGTTTGGATACCTGAATATAGAAGTTAGTAACGGAAATCCCCACACTAACCTAACTGGAACTTTTTATTATAACAAAGGTAACAGCATACAGGACTCTTTTACGATTGAAAAAGAAATCAATAATATGAAAGCAAATAGTTCGAAAAACTATAGTTGAATCTCAGACTAATAATAGTATGAACCCTTCTCTTCAATATTGACGGTTACCCTTGATTCCTATTAGAGAGGCCCTATAGCTGTTGGCAACCAGTTACCTATAAAGATAGTTATTATCCAAATGGCAACTGCGATTATCAACGCTTTTAGCCAGCCCATTCTATAGATAATTTTTAGCGCTATTAGCCAGGCTATTCCCCCAATGAATGCAGAAAGAAAAGGATCATTGAAAGCAATATAGGATATATAATACACAATTGATCCTATAATTGCAGCAAAGAGAGCCAATTTCACGCTTCTTCTTTGTCTCATAAAAAAGGTAACTATGTAAATTACTAAGGTAGAAATTAGTAGTCCAACAAGGAAACGAATGACTGAAGTAGTATCAAGATTCTCAAATGCCATACATCAGATTGTGAACACTAATTTAAATATATAATTGAGTTGATCTCAACCGCTTTATACTTTGTAAGCTAATTAAGGGTATGAACAAATCCAAATCAAGGACAGTTAATATTTTGGACATAGACACAGGAATTTCTCGTGAGAATTTAAAAAAGATCGCTAATATTTTGAATGACGATTTGGCAGATGAATATGTACTTTTAACAAAGACAAGGAATTACCATTGGAATGTAGAGGATCCAAGATTCAATGATCTCCACAAGTTTTTTGAAGAACAGTATGAATTGTTATCTGCTTCAATTGATGAAATTGCCGAAAGAGTGAGGGCTGTTGGTGGCAAGACTAGGGCCACATTAAAGGAATTCATAAATTCATCCCAAATCGGGGAAGATGTGGGTTCATACCCTGATGCAGATACTATGTTAGGGAACCTATTATCAGACCATGAGACCATAATCAAGACTCTTAGAAAAAATATCAAGGAATGTCAAGACCTAAACGATGAAGCTACCGCTAACTTCCTAACGGAAAAAATGGAAGAACATGAAAAAATGGCCTGGATGCTGAGATCTTTCATAGTGTAAGCTACTTTATATCGCTGATGCTGGTCTGAATCCACCTAAGTGCTATTGCTTCCAGTTCACCCTTCTTTTTGTTTCACTAAGTTTCAATTTGCAAGTTTTAAACGTCCAGTTTTCTTTATTAGTAAATTGTAGCTTAGCCTTATCATTAATTTCCCGCCATATCCACTCTTCCATTTACAGTCTCTTAAGTAGTTCTGTTGAATTTTTAGATATCAGTCAAGATAAATAGAGTGAAACCCTGACATAGTAAAGTCTGACTAGTTCAGGGCAGCAAATGGATCCCTTTGATTGGTATCAATTGTCTCTTCTGCGTCAGAGTCAGAAACCTCATCATCAATAGGACTGTCATTATCCAATGTTCCCAGCAAATCTTGAACAGGCGATTTGTCCACATTGTCGCTAGTTTGAAATGATGGGGACTTCTCTTTGTCACTTGAATCTAGTTCTTCTTCACTTAGAGAGATTGGTTTGTCATCTGTAGGTGGATTATCGCCAAGATTTGTTGTCATGGGTGGTTTGTCTTCTTGTTTCTGTTCTACTTGGTCTTCTGATAGCAACATTGGTTTGCTGTCATCTGTAGGTGGATTATCGCCAAGATTTGTTGTCATGGGTGGTTTGTCTTCCTGTACTTGTGCTTGGTCTGCTAATGGTTTGGCTTTAGTGTCAGCTGCTGTTGCTTCTTCATCAAGTTTGAAGGTAATGGCTGGTTTGTCTTCCTGTACTTGTGCTTGGTCTGCTAATGGTTTGGCTTTAGTGTCAGCTGCTGTTGCTTCTTCATCAAGTTTGAAGGTAATGGCTGGTTTGTCTTCCTGTACTTGTGCTTGGTCTGCTAATGGTTCGGCTTTAGTATCTTTCTCGTCTGATACTGTTCTTACATTAGTATCAGTATCCATATCATCGCTGATTCGTTCGATTACTGGCTCCTTTGCCGTCTTGGCTATGCTAAAGTAATCCAGTGTAGATCCATCATTGCTGACGAATTTAGCACCTAAATTACTGTCAGAAAATTGCAAATGAAGAATACCAAATTTGGAATCCTGTTGATATGCCATGTATGGAGCCTTGTCTGAAAGTCCATGTAAGTTTACTCCACCTGTTCCCACTATGGCAAAAATTGTACCGTCAGGATTCTTGTAATCGGTTTTGCTAATACTTGTTACTAATGGTTTTGAAGAATCTTCCTGATTGAATGTTAAAGGAAGGCTTCTCTGATAGTTATGAATGTGGCCTTGTAGAACCAAATCTACTCCAAATTTATCAAACAGTGGATGAAATGACTCTCTATAATTTTCATCCCCTTCACAACCAGAGGCCTCACACTCATTCGGAGAAGAGTAAAAAGGATTATGCATCGTTACTATTATCCATTTGATGTTTGGATTATTCGCTGCCTTTCTGAGATCGTCCTCTACAAAATAATATTGGTCCGAGTTTGGCTCATATTCTTCTTCTGTTGCCATTGTCAATACATGTACATTATTAATATCAAAGGAATAGTATTGTTTAGAGAGTCCAAAATGAACGAGATATGATTTTAGGAGACTATCGCTATCGTGTTCATGATTCCCAATACTTATTTTCGTAATTGATTCTAGGGGCTTCATCACATTCAACCAACAAGTCGAAGATTTATCATAGGAGAAATCACCCAGAGCCAATAATAATTTAGGATTCAAGTTCACTACATTCTGTACTGTTTTTTCAGTATTGTCAGAACAGCCCCAATCACCGGCCGCAACCATGGTTGTTTCAGATGCTGCATGTACTTGTTGTAAAAATGGCGGTGCATAGGTTACTATTACAAGTAACAATAATGACACAATCGAAAAGAGCAATTTTAATTGAATATTTTGAGGATGTGCATTCAAATCTTTATCTAAATAATTTTAATTAATACTCAACTTAAGCAGTTCTTTACAATATTAGTATGAAAATTTCAAAATTATCTTTTCTGTACAATTTTCTGGTATCGTTTATGTCTGGAGGATAGTAGTAAAAACTTATAAACAAATGTGCAAATTTTTGTTCTATAATATTCTTATTATTACGTTATATACCTAGTCTTATTTAAATTTCAACCAGCAAGTGAGAGCATGTAAAACTATTACTCTGGACTCACCAAGGGTTAGTATGAATTACTTGACTGATTTATTCATATAATCAATTTTAAACGTTAATCCAATTTGTGCGTCTGCTATTACTTAACTAGCATAAAAACGGACCTAATACTAAGCAGGTTGCGCTATAATATTCTCACAAATAAGAACGGTAGGGAAGTTCCAGGTGTTCTACGTGGGTTCATCTTGATTTTCCTGCACGTTCTCTAATGCTTCCCTGTCAATTTTGATTGAATTAATCAATTTCTCCACATTTTGAATATTCTTGTCGTATTCTGCCTGTTCTGCTCCAAACGTAATCACATAAGCAGTGTTATTGTTAACTAAGACCGAGAAGAGATTATTTACTATATTATCTGTGTAAACAAGTTTGATTTCAATTCAAATTATGTCTTTCTTGTCCCACTGAAAGAGATACCAAGAATTTGATACCTTGCTATCCTAACAACTTCGAATATAAGACTCTTCACATCTCCAACCGTGTTACCTAGTATCCTAACTACTATTCCCTGTCTGGTTGGAAGAAATGACACACCCCCAGATATCTTGTTTTCGAATTCATTGATCTTTTCTATAATCTCATGTTTGAAGCGCTTCACATAGAGTTCTCTCGTGATGATATATACTGTGCCAACTACTTGAAACTTTCCCAATATGCCTTCAAGAGTCAAGTCTTCTTTCTTTGGTTCTAACTTTACAATATCCATGAATCTGAGTTGGCGTAGATGATTCTGTGCGATAGTTTTAATGTAACAGATGTCATATTCGAAGGCTTCACCACTTGCTACTCTGCCGGGAACTATCATTTCTGAATAGAGCATTGTGGCGTTGTCATGGACACTCAATTTCACTTCTTGGTAAAATCTAGAATTACGGAATGGTATTATCTGATCGGGTATATATTCAAAATAGCTTCCTTCCCCTACGTTGATATTGACCATCTGAGTTGCATAATTTTTTTCCATCTTGTAAATTCTAGTAGCTCCCTGTGTGGTAACATGAGCAAAAGCATTGTTACCGAGCGTTATATCAATACGATATCGGTCACCTTGAAATGTCCCCCATTGCAGGTAGACTTTCCTCCAGATACATGGCACGTTGTATGCATAGAGGTACACGGCAATATTGTTCTCTAATAACGGTTTTTTCCGTATGAGTATCCCTTTCAAACTTTAGGCGCAAAATGCCGACTTTTCCAGACTTGCTAACTCCAAGCTGGAGAGGTTCTGTGAGATACGCCTCAATCTCTGGTGGAATATTTCGCGGTGTATAGTAGTCGGGGGTTATTTTCATTCTTGACTCATAACTTTTTGCAACCCTTTCATTGTTTTTAATGCGGATTCCATTTCTATAATGCTTGTTGCTATTTGCATAGTGCACAATCAATTTAGTTATCGTCAGTTATTTACCAGTGTTTTAGGTGAAGCTTCGAAAAGAAGGTCCCTTATGATATAAGATACAACCATATCCACTCCTTGGCCCGTTTTAGAATTGACAAAGACTGTCGGTTTTTTATTTCGAACAATCTTTGCATCTCGCTCCATTATCTTTAGATCAGCACCTACATAGGGAGCGATATCTATCTTGTTTATTACGAGAAGATCACAGTTTTCTATTCCCAGCCCTCTTTTCCTAGGATACTTGTCACCGCCTGTTACATCGATAATGTAAATGAAATAGTCAGCCAGAGCCGGGCTAAAGGTTGTTGTAATGTTATCCCCGCCGCTCTCTATCAGAATTAAATCCAGATAATTGTATTTTGATTCCATTTCTTCTACTACAGAGAGATTTATCGATGGATCTTCTCTTACGGCAGTATGAGGACATCCCCCAGTAGCAACTCCTATTATTAACTCTTCAGGTACAAGTCCTTTTTCTGTTGCTAGATTTTGCCTCATCCTGTCTGCATCTTCTTTTGAAACGACGTCATTGGAAATTATTGCTGCTTTGTAACCCTTTGCAGAAAGTATAGGAACAATCTGCTCTATTAGCATAGTTTTACCCGACCCAACAGGACCACCAATTCCAACACGAGGGATTCGATTAGAAGAGGACATAACCAAATCTAGATTATTTTCATGTAATAAACATTTTTGAGTCCATTGTTTCATGTTTCATTTGCAGAATATCTAGACCTGGTGCAAATTGCCAAATGTTTGAAATTGGTCTTTCAATGTTTCTTAGGACGGATTCCAAAATGACAGGTTTTAGTTCATGAATTATTTGCTGACCTTCAAGATGCTGAAGTATCCCTAGTCTCAAGGCAGCTCCTATAACGCTTACTGCGAATCCGTACAATAGTATTAATCCAGCTTTATTCTTTGGTATATCAAGTGACCACGTGGCTACTCCAAGGGATACAGGATAAACTCCTGTCGCATTGCCATTACTGATAGCGTTTTGATAATTCCTCAATACTTTGTTGTACTTTGTGAAGGAGCTAACACATTTCAGCAATTGATTACCAGATCTAACTGAAGCAGTTCTTGTCTCCTCAATTATTCTCATATAGTACAAAGATTCATCTGTATGAAGGAGAGAAGCAATATCTCCTTTCTTACATGATTGATAAGCGTTACCCAACGCCGTACAGTCGGACGGACCTATTACCTGTTGTAAGTAAATAGCAATATATTGAAAGATATCTTTGCCCTTTAACTTCTTTACTTGCGATAACACTTCCAATCCGCTAGAGGTTGCATACAATCCTGTCGGAAAAAAAGAGTCAGACATCTGTAATATACTGATATCTTCACTATCTATATTAGTGTCCAAGAATATCATAACCTGTTTCCGGTTCAAAAATTATGTTCTCGTTTTTAATATCAATATTATCCCTCAAATTATAAAGTAGCTTTTGAAATAGTTCAATCTCAGATTGAGATTGGATTGGAAAAGATACTTTAATATTTGTAACCTTTATTGGTCTATGCATGTTTCCAATCGTATGACCAAGCTTAATTGTTGTTTCAAATAATTGTTCGTATGATATGTTACCTTTTAGAGATATCGTTGCCACATTTTCAGAAGCCCTCTTTACTATGATCATTTTCTCATCTGTCAACAGGACAATATCACCGTCATGAATCCGAGAACCAGGAGTAATAGCAATAGCTAAATCCGTTCCTTTATCAGATACTTTCCTGATTCTAGCTCGCTCACACTCAAGCCGTGTCATTTCAATTTTCTCAATTTGATCACTTTTCAACATATCGTAATACTTTTCTCTAAGCTGCTCATCAGAATCGATATTCCCGATTATCTTATCAACATGAATCATAGTGTTGCAAATGACCCCAGTCATTAGAATCGCTTGCCGATAGTTATGTTTTTTCTTTATCACTATACCTTTCTCACAGTGTCTATCTTGTACGCATAGTCAATTGTCTTAAAGTTTGTAGTTTGCTCTAATTACCATCGAAAATCATCTCTTCGTCGACTTGGAAAACACAGTCGCCTCCTACAGCAGTGTAATATGAATAGAGCTTATTCAAAGTATACATACAAGGCCAGCTAAAACCAGGGAAACAATCTACATATCATACCAGTCCTGACTCCGTAAGCGATTTTAAATTTACAAAAGAATTATTATGACTAAATCCGTGTTTAGAAGTCTTTATCATTCTCTTCTATTCTTAATCGAAAAAATCCAGAAACATGGAACAAAAATTTAAGGCATCATTTTATAACTTCAGCCAAGAACGTATGTAAGGTCAAATTTATTTCTAATTCAATAATTTTGAATTCTTTCTGGAGCCTGTGGAAAAAATTAAAAAATATAAGCTACCTTCGTGGATACTTAGGAGTCGTAAATTGGTCGATCCACTAACATTTGTTTTAATTTCAATTCCTACCATGATTCTGTTAGGCTTACGTCATGCGCTCGATGCAGACCATATCACAGCAATAGATAACCTAGTGAGGTTACATAACGCCAGGAGAAGTTCACAGTGGGTAGGCGCGGGATTTAGTGTAGGTCACATGATATCAGTTCTGGCCGAAATGATACTAATCATTTACGTTGTAGGCAATATAACAAATGTTGAGCAGCTATCATTTTTGGGTGGAGTGATAGGAGGCGTTGCGTTAGGAGTGATCGGAGCAATAAATATTTATTCAATGAAGAAATGGGGTAAAACCGGGTCAGCTATCCTCGCGAGCAAAGTTTTATCCAGGATGGGAATCATGAAACCTTTTGGTTCTGCGCTAATTACCGGAATGGTTTTTGGTTTAGGATTTGATACAGCTACTCAGATCTCAGCAATTACTTTATCGGCAATAGCGTCAGCATCTCTCGGAGTCCAAGTAGCCTTAATCCTTGCTGGGTTCTTCGCTGTAGGAATGATTCCGATAGATACATTAGACACCTTCATACTCCGATCCGCCTTTTCTAGAATATTCGACAAAAGAGGCTTTAGATATATGGCTTATTTATTGAGTGCAGCTGCACTAGCAGTGGGAACTATTGCGTCATATGAAACAATAAGCAACTTGGAAATATTCCCCGATATTATTGGCCCAGTATTAGCAGTAACAATAATCATAGTGTCTTTTGGGTATGCATATGCGTCGAATAAAAGACGGATTGTAAATTCTACCGACCAGGGCTCAGCATCACAAATAAAGGAACATCGGAATGACAGGGAAGACGAATACAAATACTAAATTCCTTGGTGCAATTCAATTCAGGGTATGAGATCAATAGTAATTATATTTCATCTTAAATAAAAGTACAATTGCATGCCCTTGTAGGGGCATTGCCAATCACAATAGGTTTCTCAGTTAGTTGTTCTTTTCATCGTATTTTTCAGGATATGCATAACAGTAAACTACTTCATAATCTACTAAAGAGCCTCCCAGATCCTCAAAGAAAGTCAAGCACTGCTTAGTTTCTGGATCCTCTAGTTTGTAGAAATTCCACTCCTTGTAATCGTCAATATCATCGATTTCACATTTTTCAGCATCGATTTTTATAGATATTTCTTCTAATGTGTCAGATTTCTTGCAATTTTTTTCTGATGGAGTGTTATCTCCATGATTATCTCCTGGTAATTTACTTTTAAAATCATAATCTTGTGCGTATACACCAGAAGTTACTGATAGGACAAGTATCGCCAGGACTGAAACGCTGATATTCGTGAGTATTTTTGGGTTTATAAGTAGTAAAGTTTTCTTGTTCATCATTCAGTCTTAGGTGTATTTTGACACTATAAATTAATTTCCTTTTTAATGACGTATATTCACATGTCTTAAGAAAAAAGCAATTCATTCAAAATACAAATAAAATAAAGTCGTATCAAATTTTATAGAATTTGGCAGTTTTTACAGACATTCATATAAATATTACATTTTCATCGCTAGGTTAAACTCCTACTATTGTTCGCACAAACTTAGGTTGCAGTCGTGGTCAAACCCATACTCATTGCTTAAAACAGATAACCTAATTTCTCGTTTAGTCTCTCGAAAGTTATTGTTCCCAAAGCAAACTCTTAGTATCAAAGTCAGTAACGATTGCAAATTCTAATTCTAATATCATGATATATGTTGGTTGATTTAGTCTAAATATTTTGATGAGTTGGATACATATCAATCCTACGATGCTAATGACCAAATTCTAGGAACGTGATAAGTCATCAGAGGATCCAATGTCTCCAGAGAAAATAGGTGAATATGAGCCCACGACCGTAGAGAAATCCAAACGATCAACGCATCGTAGAGCAGGGAGAGACAGGCGCCGATTCTCCAGAAGCAAAGGAAAAACTTAGAAAGAGTGAAATGACAAAGACATAACCTATTTGGAATTATAGATGCATACGTTGGTATTCTCCATTTTTTTATAGAAGTGAGTGAATACTTGGTTCAAAAGTTTTAAATTTCCTGTTCGATTACAAGTTGAGAGAGAAATAAGAATGACATCACAAATATTTGTTAATTTACCTGTGAAAGATCTCAACAAAACCATTGAATTTTTCAAGAAACTGGGATTTGAATTTAATCCACAGTTTACAGATGAGAATGCCACATGCATGATTGTTAATGAAAATATTTTTGTAATGTTCCTAGTCGAAAATTTCTTTAAAACTTTTACTAAAAGGGAAATCTGCGATACTAAAAAAGATACTGAAGTGATAATCGCATTGTCAACTGAAAGTAGAGAAAAAGTAGATCGGATTGTGCAAAATGTGATTGAAGCTGGGGGCACAGAGTCCAGGGAAGCCCAAGACCATGGTTGGATGTATGGACGAGGTTTTCAGGACATTGATGGACATCTTTGGGAAATAATATACATGGATGAAAAAGCTTTGCGAGATAATCACCATCAAGAACAAAGCAACTCTATCTAGTAATTTGTAAGAAACACAATATAACGTCAATATCATATGTTACCATATTATGGTAAATACATATCAAGTCGAACCGATGTTAGCAGTTTACCCAATAGCGCTACAAAACGATAAATAACATCAGTGCAACTATAGTGATTTAAGCCATTGAATCTAAAGACAGAGCTACTAAATTGTGTTAATGCCCTTTACACCTCAGGCTTAAATACAGCAGTATCTGGCAATCATAGCGCAAGGTTCGAAAGAATTTGGATGTGGATCACCCCCAAGTGAGATATCGAGATATAAAATTAAAACGACAGATCTAGTTAAAATCAACATGAAAACTAAGGAAATAATTGGTAAACGCAAGCCTAGCAGAGAGTGGGTTATGCATAGAGATTTATGAAAATACTAATGCTAACGCTATTGTTCACTGTCATAGTCCTTACACCCTTGGGATCTTAATAGCATCTAAGTTTGAGGATGTAATTGAGGAGGCAAAAATAATTGTTGGCGATCCTATTATCATAGAGAATGTTCCGTCGGATACTGTCGAATTGGCATCCAGCGTATCAAGATGTTTTAAAGATGATAGAGTAAGGGCAGTCATAATAAAGAATCATGGGGTAGTGGCAATTGGAAAAAATCTTGATGAGGCTAGGTCGGTTGTTGAATCACTTTGAAGAATGGGCAAAAGTACTCACTGTGTGTAAGATATTCAATGGATAATGCATGTGATACAGATGACAATTAAAGGTGTAAGGACTGGAGATATGTCTATAATCTTATAGTAAGTTCAAACTAGCCCAAAAACGAAAATGTGCTGCTGGATAGAATAATAACTTATGGAAATGGTAATTCGAACTTTCTATCATCTTCAGCTTCTTTGTCCTCTTCTGAAGAGTTGTCATCGTCTGCTCCATCATTGTCACTGTCGTCATTGTTGCTGTTGGTAGATGATCCATCATCGTCATTATTGCTGTTGGTAGATGATTCATCATTTGCAATGGATGTATCGTCATTATTGCTGTTGGTAGATGATTCATCATTTGCAATGGATGTATCGTCATTATTGCTGTTGGTAGATGATTCATCATCAGCTTGTGCTGGATCATTATTGCCAGTATTCCCGGTGTTAGATGAGCCTCTAAGCACAAAAGGATCTGTTTCATTATCTAAAGAACTACCATTTATGGTGGAAGATTGGCCATTTACGTATGGTGTCCCATAGATGCTAAGGAAAAGGAATACAGTACTTAGCCCAATGAGCAACGTAATCCTACTTCTCATAAATCCACCTGATTACACTTGATCTCTGCACTATATTAAACTAATGAATTTTAATAGCATCGACTAGAATAATAGTCTATGAGTTTTCTACTGAAAAATGTACTAGATAAGAAATTGGATTGTAAACTGTCGGGTTGATAAAATATTGATACTATAGTTAGTAAATAGACATAAGATCTAGTTTATGTTTTGTATTATATGTTCCTGGTTGCAACATCAGGGATCCAAATGAATATGGGGTCTGGTTACTAAGGAAGATCTTGCTTAGATTTATTCAATCGGATACGATTATTGATGGCGATATCGTGAAATATAGATTTCAATCTATAATTCGAAATCTTAAATATGTTAACGTATTGTGGTAACCGGCCACACATGGGAACGTATGTGAATTGGATAGGAAATAGCTACAATATCACCTTCAAGTAACCTTACTTTGACTCTATCTCCATTACTTGTAGTTGTATTGCCGTTCTCATGAAGCGAAGGAATTGATTGTAGTTCTGTATAGTTATATTTTCCAGAATTGAACATTTCAGTTACTTCATGATCAATTACAATTAGTTCCTGTTCCACTGGCACGCTGACTTCCTTGATTTTCTCCCATAGTGGCTTGATATTGATTATCCCAATCCAGTATCCAAGTAATATGATTTTATGATCATCCTGGTACACAGGCAATGCAATTGCAGTTGCAGGGGCATGAGTAGAAGCAGAAATCTCTGAACTAAAGATGACATTGGATCTATTGACATAGATACGAGATATACTTGAAATGTATGTGCTTCTCCTTCTCTTGAATATGACTGCTTAATTTACTGATTGTAAAACTTAAGCTTAAATAATACAAGTTGAATTCAAAGAATATTTGCAATCCAACAAAGTAATAATTGCTATTGTCTCAGTTCTATTTTTGTTCTTCATGTTTGTTGCCCCAAATGGTAATAATATTAGATCATATGGGCAAGTGCTTGATAAGGCCTATATTAATGAAAACTGCGGGGTATCAATAGATTATCCATCAGATTGGAAATTAGAAGAAAAAACACTGGACGATGCCACAAGACCTGTAAATTATATAGTTGAATTTCAACCAAACAAAGATGAAGGCTTCACGAGTATTGTAGGAATTGAATTGGATGATATTTCTCATCTCTCGGACAGGTCTCTTGAGAGCATAAGAACAAGTGAAGAGCGTAATATTACTATGAGAGGGATAGGTATTATTGAATCATCCGAAACCATTTCCGTTGCGGGTCATGATGCTCAAAAAATAGTATACACTGTGCCAGGAGAAAACAACGATAGATTCAAGAAAATGGAAATCGACGTGCTTGCATTTAACAGAGAATATAAAATAACTTTTGATACTACTAGTACAGATCTTTACCAAAAATACATTCAGACTGTAGAAGAAATGATTATGACATTTGAGATAGATGAACCAACGTTTGAAGAAATAGCTTGCTAATTGTAATACAAGTATTGTTCTACTACCTTTTCTTCTTCTTAATGACCTTATAAAAAAGGTCGGCCATTACTGGCAGCTCGAGATAATCTATGAGTATAGCAATCCATGATAGGACATAAGGAATTTCTACGAAATTAGATTTGAAAAGACTGTCGTATACTACTTCATCAGTGATCCAGAAAATATGAATAACTTGGACTCCGAGCAGTCCTAAAAATAGATAACTCTTCTTGGCGGTGGATTTGTTGCTACGTATGCTGTAGGCATAGAAAATTAAGCCAGATATTAGTGCAGGAATTTCTATATAGTCTATTACTACAAAAACTGGTAAGAGACTTTTGGGCGCCAGAAAGAAACTTTCATCAAATATCTTTTGAAGTACAACGTCCGTCGTCAGCCAGTATAAATGAAGTATTTGAAGAGATATCAGGGAAAAAGTTATTTTTAAATTTAGCTTTTCATAGCGATTATAGAAATTAATGAATTTCCCTACCAGATCAACCTTTGTATTAGCCCCAGAAGTCATTATGAAGATTGTAAACGGTATAATTTAAGTAGATATCAGGCTAAGCGTAAATTATTCTAATCTTCATGTTACTTTATTAATTTTTTTGTAAATCTTGATAAAAAAATTCAATAATTAACCAAATTAATTGTAACTTAAGTCATATTGACTAAAGTAATTCATTAGAAAAATCTTATATAAGATAGATACTATTATTACGCATGTTATTTAGAAACGGCATAAAATCGTTAGCTATTCCTGATGTTCTGAAGGATTTAATTATGAAGCATTCGCTTAATAAAAAACAAATCATCAATATGAAGGTAGATGACCTTGCGTCTGTACTAGAATGTGATTTTGAAACCGCGAAAATAATTCAAAATTCTGTGAGAAGTTCATCAAATAAATCAATGTTACATGAGATGACCGAACTGGCTTGAGAAAGAAGACATCATTTTTTAACCGCCGTTATTCTTCTGAGGATAGTTTCTAGAATAAGGTTTAGTTAATCTAGGAATATTGCATTTTCAATGTTGTGAGATAATTTTCGCTTATATTAAGTACGATCGCAAAAAGAATTGAATTAAAATTTCAATTGTAGGAAATAAAGCTTGTCCTAGTATTATTTTTCTGTTTCATGTTGTGAATTGTTCATCATCAGGTTTTGAGGATGTTTTCTTATTCTTTTAAGGAATTCCTCCTGACGAATAAGCAAATCATCCAACAATTCAGTTCCCATAGAAGAGGTACTTGGAAGATCCGGAATTTTGTTGATAATATCCCCTGAGGCCAATTTATTTCTATTCTTTTGAATTAGACTAGGTGGATACATTTGGAAGGGGTCAATTATGGTCGGCAAATGATTTATTGAGGAATTCAATCTATTCAGCTGTAAAAACCTGTTTATAATGTTTCTTGAATCATATGACATACTTACTCTTAATTCAATTGATGTATATGAGTTTAACTTGCCCATCGCAATCTATTGGCTTTTGATTCTTGTGTGACTCCAATTCCTTTTTTCTCATCCTAGCATACCAGCACCAAAACGTTCAAGTTAAGATTAACGGATTAACAAAGTTCCGAAAATTAGATAAGTCTCGTAGAATATATTAAATGAGAAAGAATTATGTCAACGTGTATTTGTGGCCACGATATAAAGTGGCATTGGATGGACATGCATCATCAAAGAAGATGCGTAAACCACATCTCAAAGTCAGATGCTTGTCCATGCTTGAAGTATGTGGATGAAGAGAAGTTAAAGTCGGATGTACAGTAGCGCACCGGTCTTCCCATACCATACTTTGCTATATGATAAATTCTAAGTTTGAAGACAGTTTCTTTAACTGTAAATTGTCGAATTTCATACTTTTAAAACACCTTGTATATTCATCACCATTCCACTCGTTTCCACTCTTTTAGGAAGTTTTCATATTGTAGAGCTGTACCCTTCACCACTCCAAGCTGATACATCAATGCCAAATCATCTCGGATCGCCTTATGTTCAGTTATTTTTCCATCATCACCAACTGTAAATATATGAACAGCTTGATAGGAAATTTTGTTCCCTGATGGTGGAATGAACCCAAAGAAGCTGCCAGTATGTTTACCCCTAACGGATACTATTGAAACTACTTTTTCATTTGATGCTACGCTTTCTAGTAATTCATAATGTATATCCGAAATGGCCTTCCGTAGATTGACCACAGTGTCAATAAATTCCTGCGGCCCTCTCATTTTTGATCTAACTGGATCCATTTGTGATTCATGATTAAAATATATGGGACTAATAAATTCTGAAACTTTAGATGTATCTCCTGTATTAAGAGCATCGATAACATATTTCACGAATCGGATATTATCTTCCTTTGTAGGTGTCATGATACTTCTTGATCAACCACTTGTTATTTATCAATTCCTGGAAATATGATAGCAACCGGAAATATCATTGTTACCATAAATTAATACAACATTCTTCTGGTGAGAAAGTATATCTGGGGTAACTAACTATGCGAAGGCATCTATATCTTTCTTGGAAACAAAATAATAATTCTGGTCGCTATTCAAACTTTCAGATTCCAGATGGACTTCAGGTCTTTATCATTTGATTCAATTCATTTTGCAATTGCATAAAGGTAAATCCGCTAGGAGTTGTCTTATATGTCCTATCAATAGGGTCATATTCAAGCAATCCGCGTTGAATCAAGATCTTTGAATATTCTACAACCTGGGCATATGTGAGATAAGATCCAAACATTATTTTACTGCGAGTGATTCCTGCTCCAGACCCGGTAGTATCAAGAATAGATGCAAAAATTTCTTCTCTACTACGATATGCCATACAGCTAATAGGACTTGATTGTTAATATGCATTTAGAATCTCTTAAATATTAATATCTAATATCCCCAGATTAGAGATTAGAATCTTATATTTGACCAGTTACAGTGGATTCCTTTTCCGATCCTTACTTAAATAGATTAATGAAGATTAATTGGTGTCAAGATGGAAAAAAGGAGGATATTGAAGTTAGGAAAACAAAGATTATTGAAGGGTCTCGGATTTCTCAAATAGAGTAAACATTATTCCATTATTCAATTAGTGGAAAAACCTAAAGCTCCTATCTTTTGTCTGTTCCAAAAATGTATCAATATCTACAATAATATCATGAAAATTTCGCCTTAGGAATGTTGTATTTTTATTATTTCCGGATTCAACTGTATAATTTACGTAATCTCCTAAAACAGGTTCTCTAGTGACTATCCATAAATTGTTCGCATTTGGTTGAATTTTTGTTATATTTTTTTGCCGATCTCCTATTATGTTCTTGGAGTCTTTTACAACCTGTATGACAATTGCCTTTTCAGGACAATTTCTAAGCGTATGAAGATTGGGAATTACTATGTCTAGATTGATGTTATCAATCCTAAGTTTTCTACCAGAAGGCAAAGTACATGCTGTTAGCATAAAATGCATCAAGGCCTCACAAAGGGATCCAATATACTCCTCATTTCCAAGATTTACTAACTTTTTACACCTATCCAATATCATCAGGATATATCGTCTTGATAGCTCTATATTCAAAGTAATATCGCTTTGAATTTTTTCAATACCAATCTCACTTATAACGGTATAAAGTATGTTACCTATACCCTCCATATTGTATACACTAGACTATGTTTAGAAACTCAATTCTATATACGCTCTGCTTTTGCTTTTGGGTTCAAATTGAAGAGATTTTCTAGGGGAAAAACATCAATTTTTACTTTTCATATCAACCAAATCGGATTATATTGATTTTCCAGAACTTACTTTCAAGGTACTCTGATTTAGACAAAAAGATAGATTACTACCAGAATGAAAGCATATCCCATGAACTGATTTCGATAAGACCAATTACTCGCAGCTTTGAGGGGAAAATTGGTGTCCCTGCAACCAATTAAGGCGAACCAAATTAATTCCTAAGTTAATTTTTTTTCTTCGATTAGAAAATAAACTAATACGACTCAGTCATTCCTGTATGTCGTCTAGAAATATAGTATACATAAGAGAGTTTGATAGTTTTGACAGCATGGGAAATACTATTTGCAGAAATACTGGATGTCAAAATTTAATTAAATATCCATTTAGGAAATATTGTTCGAGAGAATGTAATAAACAATTTGAGAAATGGTACTACCATAATTTTTACTGGGACAGAGTTCGTTCTGATATATTCAAACGAGATAACTACACATGTCAAATTTGTAGAAAAAAATATCCCTATTCATATAGGAAAAAATTTGCAAGATCACGGGAGCTAGAATGCGATCACATAATTCCAAGGTCGCTTTATGAAAAATTAGGATACAGATTCGATTCGCTTGAAAATAAGATCAAAATGATTACCGAATTTCTTCATAATCATCATAATTTGAGAACCTTATGCAAGGAGTGTCATAAGGGGGTAACAAATGAATTTTTACGAAGTGATATGAGTGAGTACTTAAAAAATTATGTAAATTGAATATACAGTTACTTCGAGGAAAAAAAATTTAGTCGTCGTCTTCTTCTTTTTCTTCTATCGTTTTCTTTTCAGTTACGTTACCAAATTCGTCTTTTTTTTCTTCAAAAGTTTCTTTCTTTTTTTCGTCGCCCATGTGACCATATTATTGCACAATATTCCTTAAATCAATTAAGATCGCAAAACAAACATCGATAGCCGATATTACAGTTATTTATACTTTTATGCGCTTAGACTGATATGGTCTTAAGCACACTCGTCTATATCGCATTGATCATAATCGTGATTATCATTATTGTGGTCTTGCTCAGGTTCCTCTTCAATGCAATATTCATCCTACCAGTAACGTTAGAACACGACTTGGTTGTTAGATATGCAACTACAATTCTCCCTACTTAATTTTTATTTACAATTTTTTTTAAAGTCGTAAATAATTGTGCAAAGTATTTTTGAATTTAAATTTATATGAAATGATTAGCCCTATTTAGAGCACAAATTGCGTATAAGGAATTTGGCTAATGATTGAGGTAACCAAAAACTATTATACGTTATTATGACGTTATCGAGAGCATAACTGGATGCGTAAAAAGTGAAAATTTTATGAATTCTAAGTTTATAGATTCGTTGAGAAATTATTTTAATTATTTAAACCTACTTCAATTTTTTTACATTACAATTTCTGGCTGTTTAGTTGTCGAAAGAGAATCGACACTTTTTATAGCATTTGCATCCATTTACGAATATGAATAGGGAAAATAGATGTGAACATTTTTTTGGTGCAAATGAAAACCAAGATCCAAAAATATCAGGATGTGAGGAATGTCAAGTAGAAGGAATTGATTGGGTTGCACTGCGCATGTGCTTAATTTGTGGTCACGTAGGTTGTTGTGATTCTTCTGTTGGTCTTCATGCAACAAAGCATTACAAAGAAACCAATCATCCTGTAATGGTGGCTTTACCTAACAAACAATGGAGATGGTGCTATGTCCATAGGGAATATTCCTAATATTTCTATTTGCTTCTGCTAATTATCTGATCTTATACTAGTTTGCAGACGGATGAATATTCCATGCAATCCGAATTTAAACGGACGCAAAAGAAGGCCAAGTTACTAAAATGATGATTATATTGTCGCTTTTTTCATTTGTCATTAAATTGAGTAAAAATCTAATCTTGAAAAATTTTATTGAAACAAAATCCCTTTACAGAAATCAGACGCACTGTAGTATGCAACTGATTTAAGTCATGATGATTATATTATAACATGGAATCTGAAATGATATGTGATAGTTGTAGAAAAAGGACCTACTCTCTGAATCAATTCCTAGGCAAGATGGTTTGCAGTAAATGCTATCATGAATTAGTCAATACAATTCAAATTCCTACGACTAGCATTTAATGGAAAACGATCGAGACTATGTCTGAAAAAAGTCCGTTCTATGCGTATTTCTTTAGCATTATTTTACCAGGACTCGGTCAAATCTATCTTAATCATAAGAAGCGAGGATTGACCATTCTAATAGGCGCCTTAGCATTGTCTATTACTTTAGCATTTTTATTTGCATTTCCCCTAAATTGGATAATTATGGCTGCATATTGGATATGGCAGGTGTTCGATACATTCTTCCTGTACAGGTCTGAAAACAATTTGAGTAAAAACGCATTTGGTGAAAGACGAAATTCTGGACTCCGTTATTCCTAACCCTAATTTTTGAGTAATTATGTCTAATGAGGCTTTTGACAAGTTTCTCTTGAAACTTTTCGAAAAAACTGCAGATAGAGGCCAAAAAAGTTTTTTCAGCAAATATGAAATTGGCAAAGAAATAGGACTATTCGATACAGCCGAAGTAGATCGGATTGTTAAAATATTACATGGAGATGGGTTTGTGGTAAATAATGAAGTTGAAAATTCAGAAATCCAATTAACCGATAAGGGAAAGAAAAGACTGGAAAATAATCAAATTTAGTTATATCACTTTCGATAAATTCCTTCCATAAGAATGTCCTTCAGGGGTTTTCTATCAGAGAGTTTTTCCTTTTCTTGAAGGTCGGGAGGAAGATTTTCCTTCGGCCCTTTTTTGCCAATCGCAATCATCGCCATTACTTCAAAATCAGTAGGGATTTCCAAGTCCACTCTAGCTTTTTCATAATCAAAGCCCTGCATACCATGAGCAACAATTCCTCTTGAATATGCTTCTAATGCCAGATTCTCCCAGGCGGATCCTGCGTCAAATTGATATGTTCTTGCTGGTTTTTCATTGTATTCAAAGTTTTTCCTAGATATTACTACAACTAGTAACGCAGAATTTTTTGCCCAAGTCTTGTTACCTTCAGCCAATAAGTTAAACAATCTGTCCCAATGTTCTGTATTTCTCTTGGCATAAATAAATCTCCAAGGCTGATTGTTATACGATGAAGGGGCCCATCGGGCAGCTTCAAAAAGCGACATAATATCTTCATTACCAAGCTCTTCCCCTGTCATGGATCTTGGTGACCATCTGTTAAGAATGAGAGGATTAATCGGATTAGTTGCACTTCTTACTTTCTCAGTTTCTGATTCCTGCATTTGACTCAATATTAGACTGTCCTTTATCGTTTATTACAGATGCTTATCAAATCAGGTCAACAGCGGCTTTAACAAACACGGTAATTGACTTGACCGTATTCATCATACGTTTCGACAAATATCAATATTCAATTTTTTAAATAATACATGATATTAACATCTATAGATATTGAATGAATCTATGTTGAAGCTACAAGATCTGCTAGATAATGGCTGTAAAATAGAAAAATTATATCCAAGTGTTCTTGGTTCGGATGCAGAAATTAACATAGTAACAGTTGAGGTAAGATGTCCTGACGGGCAAATTCACAAGATCCGCGCTTATAGAGAGGAAGCTAGTGACTTAAGAGAATTTATACGAACCAAGATTTCAGATACCAAGTAAATACATCCAGATAAATATTTTGAATTAAATTTTTTCCATCATAATGTTTTATATATTTCTAAATCATAATGTTTTATATATTTCTAAAGCTGGAATATTATCTGAAATGTCAAGAAAACATTCAGTTTCACGTCTTGATTTCCTGAAAATGGTAGGAACTACCGGCACTGCATTTATGTTACTTCCATTAGTACCGTTTGGAAAGGCCTTAGGCAGTAATGTTACTACAGCTAGTAAACCTGTAATAATCAAACGGCTTGACAAAGTTGGACCTGATGGCGTGGCTTTTTTATATCCTACTAAACGAAACGGCTTTGTCTGGTACATGAATCATGATGAGCCATTTGATTCGCATTTTGAAAGAGGTGGTGGTTCTACTTATGACAAATTAGTAAAGAATGACGATGATTCATGGACTGCTGACGACAATAAGAGAGTCAAGTTTAACTTGAACGTAGATCCTGACTATGAGGATGCAATAGGTGGCTGCAAGATGAGTTTTAGGGACTCCATGGCGCGAGGCTATACATACGATAAAAGCGATCTTGATAATGTTGAGTTGACAGGTTTCTTTAATGTCCACAAACCTACAGAACATGATGGTATCTACCTTAGGGGTCCTTGTAATCACCATGACGAAGCCGATCATCTTTGCTGCGAGGAATTCAACTACGACTGTGAAACAAATTGCAATTCTACGAAGTTAAGATCAGAAGTAAAATTCACCAAACAAAGTCCAAACAAGTATCATAACGACCCGGCCGGTGTTAAATCCATAGTGCCGAGTATCATTTTAGCTGGTCATGGTTGGTTTGGGATAAAGTATATCCACATAATTCTATCTCGAGATATGAACAATCCAAAAGTAAAATTGGAACAATGGATGAATTTTAGTGGCGATGGCAAAACCTGGATAAAGGTAAATGAAGTTATTGACACCAGATCTTATAAATGGGGACCAAAGGCCATTTGCGAAGGCGAAGACTATGAAGTTGGAGCCTGGGGAGCACCACGTATGGTTTACAAGTGGTACCGCGGAGACGTTGATTTCAAATGGTTTTCGTGCAGACAAATTGAACCTAGTTTAATCCAAACCTAAGTAACAACAACATGACAACATGAACCTTTAAACTATCAAAAACCGCAAAGCTTAGAATAATTGAAAAAATTTTGAATAAGTTTTTGTAAGACCTTATATAGTGATGCCTAACCCATCTAACACTGTCTAGATATTAAGTCATAATTCCTAAGGGACATTCTAATTGTTTTATTGTTTGGGCCCGCCAGGTATCAAGAAATCAACTGCCTAAAATAATCCTTTCCTTCAAGTTCTTTGGAGATCTGATCTGAAAATACTCGTAGTACTCCAAAGTCAGCAAATGTAGAAGAGTCTGGATTGGATATTGAAGAACATGCCTAAAGAGCATACAGTGATGAAGATGAATTGAGTAAGTTTTAGTTGAATGATTTACGATATGACTCCCATATGCAAAAAATGATCTTCTCCACTTTTCTAATCCAGGATATATGACAACTTTTTAACCTAGAGCTAACTGTATGCCCAGTCTCCAAGATTTGGTAAAAATGTAAATGCATTACCAAGATGATTGAAACAATAATTTTATGGTTAAAGTTATAGATTAGTTCGTGCATATATTATCATGGTAAAGTTAGAGTTTCTCAAAGGAACTCAAACTGAATCGCAGGTTTTAGAATCTGATTTGTCATTTGAAGAAATTTGTCCTAATTGGTCCAAAAAACTGAGAAATGGAATAGATGAAATAGATCGAATGATTTTAGTAAAGGATTCAAAGTATTGTGTGGTAGGTGAAGCTTGGGGATTTACAGGAAAGCAAACAGGCTATTACATTGCCCCATTGATTCCCATTATTGGCTGCTGGACATGTATCAGATATGGACAGAAATTTAGTAAAATTGCTAAGGATAAGAAATCATATGATAATAATTTTGAGTCCTTGATCTCAGATTTTTCAAAACACTGGAATCAAAGACATAAAAAAATTACAATTACCAGGCCAAGTTCAATACTCTACGTAAAGTAATAAAGATTCTAAATCATTACATTTTTTTTTGATCATTCGCAATTATTTGTATAGATTTGAAAAATTATTTACTATTTATTATTCTCCTATCTTGGACTGATATTTTCCTTTTTGATTATCTACTCTAGTAAATTAGTAATGAATCTAATAATACATCGTCTTTGAATATTGCAAAAACATGCCAGATAGTAGTATTAATGTTGATATTTGGTGACTGATAATACAAGTGTAAATGCAAATTTATGACGCATTTACTAGGAGCTTGAAACCACCATAGACCATGCGCTTAGGATCGAAAGGCATGGATTTTGGATCCATATTTTCCATCCGCGAATCCTTCATCACTTTGGAATTAACGCTATCTCTATGAGCTCGCGATTTGTACGTTATCCATGAAAAAACAACAGTTTCTTTAGGTTTAGTCTTGATCATTTTCGGAAATGGCACTCCCATATTTATCGCAAGATCATCTCCTACGCACTCCCTAAATTCCAGAGCACCGTGTTCAAGCCATATCTTGCCGCACATTCTGGCTAATCGGAGATATGCATTAATCTTACTCTTGGGAACAGCCAATACGAATCCGTCAACATATTTGGGTGTAACGTCTCTTTTCATTTAAAGTAATAGTGGACAATTGTCATATTTTAAATGTAGGTTCCATATGGAAAATAAATCCGAATGAAGTATCAACCAGGACTCAAAGACCAATTTTGTATGACAAATTGGAAACAAAATGTTTTTGATTACTATTGTTAATTATTCAAACTCTGATTTGGTAATCAAGAAATGGTCATTGTATGTTCCGTTTCCAATGTTGAGAAATCTTCCAGTAAGAATGTCTTGATCTGTGTTAGATATATTAACATTTAGAAATCCACTTTCCTGAAACTGAGTTACCATAAATGGAGCTTGTCCTCTGAAGTCATAAAGATTATTTCCTGCCGTGCCCACTACAACATAGATAGGGACACCAGGCGCGTAATAATGACTAGCATTTACATCCTTAATTATTGGTTGGCGAGATTGTTCTATATTATAGACCAAAGGATAGGACCTTTGATAATTATGATTATGTGAAGTTATTACTAAGTCAACCCCATAAGTTTCAAATAATGGGGGATATGTTTTTCTTAAAATTTCATTTGCTGGATGAAGGGTAGGCGAAGTGTAAAAAGGTCTATAGCCGTATACTATTATCCAGTCAATGTTTGGATCGTTTGCTACTTTAGTCAGGTCATTCTTGATGAATTCGTACTGTACAGATCCATTTGCATATGGGATAAACGATCCTTTGCCCGTTGACATTGCCAGGAAATGAACATTTTGATAGTCAAAAGAGTAAAATGGATCTTCAAGTTCAAAGTGGCTAATAAAATCACCATATCTTGACGATGAATCTGTGTCATTGCTATCAGTATCGTCTTCCCCAAGTGCAATCTTAAACTTGCCGTCATTATCTAATTCTGAAATTATATCAAAAAAGCATTGAGGATTTTTTACTTCTGATAAATCCCCCAAAGCAAAGACCAAGTCAGGATCTAGCTCTTCCATGCTTTCTACGGTCTGTCTAGTGACTGAATCGCATCCATAATCACCGGCGATTACAAACTCAAATCCAGAATTCAAATTATCAATGGGATTGGTTACAGGATTATTGATTCCTGAATTGAATCCTGATACTTCAGAGGAATCTACAACTTCAAAAGAATCTGTAACTGAAGTGGGTGGGAATCCTTCACTTGATACCTCTACTTCTATGGATAGCGGCCCAACATCTCCATTCTCTCCTATAATCCAGGAATAAACAAATTTACCCTGAGGATCCGTTATTCCTGTAAATTCTTTCTCAAAGTCCTCTCCGGGATATATCAAATTTCCATCTATTTCGGCATTTGCAACTGCTCTTGAAGCTGAGTCGGTAACAGTTATTGTAATATTCTGACTATCACCTCTTGCAATGGGATTTTTCTGAGGTAAAATTGATACAGACAACACATTATTGATGTTATTATCGAGAATGTCTGTATCGATAATTTCTGTGTCGTTAATGTCTGTATCGATAATATTTGTATCATTTAATCCAGACAAATTTGTTACGGGTATATTTGGTTGTTCCTCAGATTCTACAGGAGCGGGAGCTAATATTTCTTCGTTACCATTATTAAGAACCCCATTGGCAAATACGCTGTACCAGCGGGGAGGTGCAGTCGAACATGTCAATTTTGAAGTTATCTTATTCTCTCCTTCAATAATCTGCGTATAACTGGTGCGTAATACAAATTCCCATTGAGAGAAATCGTTTATACCGCCCGTTCCTTTTGCAACAGCAATTTGGTAGGGCCGAACATCGTTTACAATAACAGAGACGGAACAATCTTTCAAAGTGTTGTCTGATGATAGTCCTGATATTATCAATTCTCCTCCTGTACTTACATTTTGGGTCGTGATCGGGTTGACTATCTTAATTGTCTCTGTCGGTATTGGAGAAGATGACAATTCTTCCGAATTCTGGCTAAATGACGCCTTATTTGGAATAAACGTTAGTACAACAAGTAAGATAATACAACCTGTAGTGAAATATGGCATTTTTACTTCACAGGGCATCTGGCTAAGAATTGATGTTTGGCATATATATTCTGAAGCTTGATGTCTAGAATTTTTTTCCCGATGAGGAAAAGTAGAAATCTCGGTTTCAAGGGATTTGCGCCTGGCTTACTTATCTATAATGTAGCCCAGTTATCACTGACATGTTAACTTGGTCTCAGCATTCTGTATATTCATATAGCCGAGTCATACATTCAAAAACAGCCTGGGTTAGATTCAAACTATTCTAACAAATAAAAATACAATACGATTTTTTATCCGAATTCCTTTTCTTTAGCGTTCTTGTTATAAACCAGATTACGAATGCTACGATGACACAACCCGATACTATTTCAAGATATATTGAATAATTATCAATATCCTGCCAGTTACTTCCAAGTTGCATTCCAATATAGGTGAACATTGTATTCCAAATTACCGATCCAAAAAAAGTGTAAATTGAATATTTAAGAAGATTCATCTTTGCTATTCCGCAAGGTAAAGAAATATAGGTTCTTATAGCAGGTAACAACCTACCAAGGAATGAAATTTTGTCACCGTATTTTTGAAACAACTTCTCTGTATATTCTAGATGATGGGGGGATCGTTAAATGTATCTGCCAAATTTTGCACAACCTCTCGTATTTGTTCAATCGATAACATTGTTGAGAAATGTATGGTTTATTTTAATAACCATTTCTCACGGGTTCGGCGGGAACAGTGTTGAATTTGATGTTATACTAATTAATACTAAAGGTTGTCTTTGTTAGCAATGAATAGGTACTATTAGTTAGGATTAAGCTGCTGGCTCCGAGTACGGTGGAACTAAAAGTGATAGCATTACAATTTTGGAACTCCGTGAAAATAAGAGTTTACGATAATTGGATAATTCTAGACTGTCATTAAATCAAGGGCCATCGTCACATATAAAACCGTGAATAACGAATCACATATAAAATCATTTGATATCTTATTCCTATTGTTTTGATTTTAATAAGTAGCGGAATGATTTTGATTTTTCTTCTCGCTGTCGAGTTTATTAGCGCTTCTTCTTTGGACTCCTATGCATCGACAAGTGAATTGACTAGCAATCCACCCATCAATGGCGTTGTCATGAAAGGTGCTTTTGTCAGTATGAAACAGTATGATAACGGTTCACCTTCAGCTCCCGAGAATTACATTGAGGATAGCTTGAAAATGATTTCTGAGGCGGGTTTGAATCATGTGAGATTCGTGTTCTATTGGGAGGCATATGAAAGAGATCCCGAGGCTTTCATAAATGAAATAAAATCAGTAGCCAACGCAGCAGATAAGTACGGATTAAAAATCATTTATGACAATCATCAATGGCACACTTCTTCATGGTTTGAAGAGAAAGCAACAGGTTTTCCTTGGTCTTTATTTCAAGGAGAATATTCCAAAGGCGGCGGCAATACTCATGATAAAGAAGCTAAAGTTTTTTGGGCAGACTGGTGGGACAGATCTGTCAAAGATAATGGAGGAAAGGATGGTTGGGCACTAATGGCAGAATTTCTTAAGAAGATAGTATTGGTAGTAGATAACCATTCAAGTACTTTAGGATACGAAATCCTAAGTGAACCTCATGTTCACAATAAAGGTCAATGGTCCAAAATAGGCAAATTTAATAGCTTCATTACTACAGAGTTGAGAAATATCACCAGTAAAACGATAATCTACAGCATGAATGTTCCAATCGACTTGAATAGCCACATTAGCATCTCACCAAAAAACTTGGCAAAAATGGCTCCTTCAAACAAGGAGAATATCGCTTTCAAAGTAAGCGTCTACGCAGTTCCTCATGGAGATGGCTATCAGGAAAAGAGATTTGATATATTTTTGAAAACAAGTGATCTAACTGGAGTGCCATTATACATAGGGGAGTGGAATAATGTTGTAAGGTCAAAGGAAGGTGGAATATCCAAACTCAACCCTGATTTGAGTGAGCTTACGAAAACTGATGCGAAGCAGATATTGGGGGCTCTCAAGAAAGCAGGTGTATGGGGCACAGCATTTTGGAGGTGGGATTATCAGGAGGTAGATACAGCCAATTTTAATTTGGTTTCTTACAATAATGGCAATCTGAAGCCCACCAAGTACTTTGGTATCTTGGAAGATACGGTCGAAAATATTTATGGTTCTTCCGGTTTAACAGAAGATAGTAATGAACGCACCGACACTGCACCGGCTACTGACACTGCACCGGCTACTGACACTGCACCGGCTACTGACACTGCACCGGCTACCGATGATGTTAAAGAAAACAATTTGATTAATGAACTAGTGAAAACAGGAAAGTTTACTGAAGATGAAGCCAAGGAATTGGTAACAAAATCGATGCAGAGTGGAATCGATACTACCACGACTTCTAATACAGATAGCAGTGCTGATGAAACCCTCTCATCCAACAATGAAAATAATAATACTAATAATCAGCCGTCTAATACCAATACAAATAACCATGAAGAGTATGACGATCTAAACGAACTGGTAGATGACATAAAAAATGGTAATGTAGATACTGATAAGATATCTCTGAACGCGTTCAAAGATTCAGGCGCTTATCAAGGAGCAGATCAAGACATGCAAGATTGTATAGACCTAGCAGGAAAAATAGGAGATAATCTTGGTGATCAGGAAATAGTGAACTGTTCTGAGGATCCAAACTTTTACAAAAATCAAATAGCCAATACCGATGATAACAACGACAATGCTGATGATACCGGTAACTAGTATCTTTATCTTCAGTATGCGTAATATGACTAAATTTAAATGAATTTATGAAGGTTGTTGGAAATTTATCATCTAACTGTATGAGTCAAGAACCGCGATATTCTATTAGACATTAGTAAAGAGTTTACAGTGACATATTGAAGATGATTATTTGTGATGACGTATAATGATCCGCCAACTAGAATTTGATCTGGGCAATTCTCCTAAGTCCCAGCCACAGTATCGGAGCACCAAAGGCAACCATGGAATAAGCTAAAGCTGCAATTGAATACTCTAATTTAAGGAGAATCAGAAATCCGATGGCCCAAAATATCATGAAAACTCCGGGAATTTGTACTCGTCTTGTGTAGACAGCAGACCGTATCAGCTGTTCTTTCGTGGGTTCATCATCCTGATAAAATGGTTTGAGGAGATATGTTGCCGACAAAAAGTACAAGAATAATGAGACGATTAGTAAAATAACTGCAATTGCTTCAAAGTAATAATCGAACCACTCTTTGTCAATATTTGGTTTGGGTTCTGTTAGATATAATACTAGCAAAATCGCGCTTATGCCAATGAACCAACTTGTAATAATGGTCTGTCTTTCATTTGCGATTTTCCACCCGCTCAATACTATGCTCCATCCATCAGGCTTTATTAAAGGTTCAACAGAATCAGCATAACTTTATTCCGATCCAGCCTATAAGAATTGACAGTACAATTTACAGCGCTATAAATACAATTATAGTGAATATAAAAAAGCTAATCTTCGAATGCAAAAACTTGAAAATCAAACGTTCCTGTAAATGCCTATCTTATGCATTATTTGTGGCGGAGTTTCAGAGATTTGGGCTGTGGGACTAATATTGATAGTGATCTAATTTTCCAACCCCAGGCGAAATTAAGAGTTTGAGATAATTGGACACCTCTAGATTCTAGATTCAAAAATATGACTTAGCCTGGCATTGAATCAAAGGCCATCGTCACACATAAAACCGTGAATAACGAATCACATATAAAATCATTAGAGGATCCTTATTGTATTATGATTTTAGCAAGTAGCAGAATAATTTTGTCCTTTCTTCTAGCTGCCGTCCTTATTAGCGCTATTGCTTTAGGCTCGTATGCATCGACGAGTCAACTGACCAGTAGCCAACCTATCAATGGGGTTGTCATGAAAGGAGCTTTTGTAAATATGAAACAGGATGATAACGGTTCGCCTGAAGCTCCACAGGATTACATTGATGATAGTTTAAAAATGATTTCTGAGGCGGGTTTGGATCATGCGAGATTCCTGTTCTACTGGGAGGCTTATGAAAGGGATCCCGAGGCATTCATAAAGGAAATAAAATCAGTGGCCAAAGCAGCAGATAAGTACGGAGTTAAAATCATTTATGACAATCATCAATGGCACACTTCTTCATGGTTAGAAGATAGAGGAACAGGTTTTCCTTGGTCTTTATTTGAAGGAGAATATTCCAAAGGTGGCGGCGGCAATACTCAGGATAAAGCAGCTCAAGTCTTTTGGGCAGACTGGTGGAACAGATCCGTGAAAGATAAGGAAGGAAAGGATGGTTGGGCACAAATGTCAGAATTTCTCAAAGAAATAGTATTTGCAGTCGATAATCATTCAAGTACTTTAGGATACGAAATACTAAGCGAGCCTCATGTTGATGATACAAATCAATGGTCTAAAGTAGGCAAATTTAATAGTTTTATTACTGAAGAGTTGAGAGATATCACAAGTAAAACGATCGTCTACAGCATGAATGTTCCAGTTGACTTGAATAGCCACATTAACATCTCACCACAAAACTTGGCAAAAATGGCACCCTCTT
>Ga0193740_1000033_pt1 | contig 35493 bp, 33 predicted proteins | sample L2s1metaG_FD_145072 | JGI IMG/M metagenome (GOLD analysis project Ga0193740, IMG submission 145072) | Soil microbial communities from a riparian zone of the East river system, Colorado, United States - L2s1 | ecosystem: Environmental > Terrestrial > Soil > Riparian zone | place: USA: East River... | reverse complement strand
ATGGAAATCTGGCCATTCGGATCTATCACCATTTCTTCTGTGTAATGCGAGGAATCCCCGACATCATTTCCAAAAAGCCTGTCTAATTCAAACTGAGATGGCTTGCCGTAAAAATATCTTGTTTCACGATGAACGCTGTCATTAAACATCAGGTAAGGACCTACTCCGCTCTGCCTGCTTATTCTTCCGGTATTATCGCCAGTATATTCCGTAATAGAAAAAGGATACCCCTTCGCATCAGGTATATATTTATAAGGAGCCTGATCATACATTGGATTTGTAGGAGAGTAATATTTTGATGCCCCTGAAATGCTATCCATATAATCCGGAGTATTGCCACAACTTGCAGTATCAAAGTTTGCCCACGAATAATAATCGCCATTCATGTCAACATTAAACTGCGGATAGTATTTGATTTGTGGATCAAATGTTGGTGCAGGCAACACCTTAACTGCAGGTCTTCCTTGAAAATCATAAATAGTTTCAGATACAACCGCTGTATCAACTTGATTAATTCTTGTAACGGTTTGTCTGTTTCGCAACGATCCGTCAAAATAGGAGATTACTTCCTTTCGCTTTCCTTCTTCTGCAAACGAAATGCTGGACTGCCAGGTAAGTGTACCTTCATGCCAGTCTACTGCGAATTTATCATCGTCATCACTTGTCCATTCCGAGAAAACGTTTTGAAATCCAGGAAGAACTTTTATTGCACGAACCCGATAAAATAAATAACCCGACGTATACATTGCAGAAATGGTAGCGGATGTTCCATCCAATGTGATACGCGTAGAATTGAATCGAAACAAAGAGTCAAAGTTCAGGTATCCAAGATTCATTTTCTTAACTACCTCGCTACTGTCATCAAAGAAGGTCCATTCAAAATCATATCCGGTTGCACCCGAAAAAGGAGCCCAGGAAACTTCAATCCTGTCGTGGACAGCATCATAACTTGCAGTGTTGATATCAGGTGCTACATCACAATCAAAATTGTAGGTGCGCAATACATTGATCTGCGCGCTTAACCTGAATATTTCAGGAGGAATCAGATTTCCATTTCCCTGCCTATAGTCGATATGAGTATATGAAGCTTCAATTCTATATGCATTATCAAAATAAATCACCGCGCGGTTAGCATAGGGTCTATTCTTCACAGTATCGTAGTGAAGAATCATGTCCCTGGTTGCACTATTAATAAGAGTATTGGTAGAGTCGTACGTTTTTACAGTAAGTGTCAGATCGCAGAAAAATGTGTCAGGTAAATAAAAAGGAATGTCTGGGTTGATTTCAAATACAAGCATTCCTTTCGCATAGTACACTGTATCAATTGTACTCCAGATTGAAGAGTCAACTTTATCATCAAACGCATTGACTGTTGAATCTGTAAAAAAATCTGCACCGTCTGTAACGTCAGTATATTTTTCCACTTGTGCGCTGACCAAAGCAGGCACTAAAAAAAGAACTAAAAAAAATGCAATTGAAAGAATCTTCCTGCAGAAACGTATACCCATACCTTAAAAAATTAAGTTGTTGATCAATCTATAGGAACTGTATTGCTCTTTGAGAGTTGCTGTTTTATTATTAATCACCACATACTTCCCTATGTCAAAGCTTGAAGAATTCAATTTGGACGACCATACCTGGTTCTCGTATAAAATCTTTACTACAGGCTTTACATCTTCATCAGGATCGAGGGATTGTCTGTAATAAACAGTAAGAGATTTTACAAGAAAGCTGGATGGATTGTATTCAATATCAACTGAGTCAGCTTCACTTTCCGGAACACGGAGTCTGTATTTCTTCAACTCCTTTGAAGAAGGAATGAGGGAAGAAATTTTCAGGTTAAGTGCCTTCGCAAGTGAATCAATGATTGCTGGTGAAAACGCAAATTGCTTCTTCCCCTTCGTATTCCTACTTAGAAAAATCTGTTTGCCTGCCCTATCAAGAACAAAGACAATTGAATCATTACTAATCGAAATCATATTCTCAAAATCAGCATAAGTCGAATTATTGCTCATCCTGAATGTTCCAAAAGATGAATCTTCAACTTGTTTCAGATTTTTTACATCATAAAACAGCATGCGTAGGTTGAACTTAACTTCCCCGTCAGGTTCAAAATATTTTTGCCTGATCTTAGAGAGATCCTTTAAAAGTTCCTGTGCTATTGTCGCTGATGCGAAAACACTGCATATAATAAAGACAACAAATTTTTTCATAATATTTATTTCTTGTATGCACTTCTGGATTCTTTCAATGTCATTACACCACGTTCCGTTTCTTTTTTCACTCGTACCAGGCGTCCTTCATCATCATATTCATATAAGGTTGCATAATTGTTTGCATCCAGTTCGCTCATTAGTCTCAGACTTCTTGAGTCATTCACGAAAGTCTTCATGTTTGAATGATAAGGGTGGATTCTGATGTCATCGAAATAAGCAGCGTTATCACCTGCATAAAGTGTGATAGTAATTCCATCAGCAGCAGGTGGCACATGAAATACACTTTCATAACGCTGCCATCCTTCAATGACAACTCCATGCGGAAAAAGAATTAGGTTACCTGAAGCACCACTAAAAGCAATTTCGATTGAATCATTTATATATCCTGTCGGCCCACAGAGTCCTTCTTCCTTAACCCATGCACTCAGAATGTATTTTCCTGAATCAGGTGAAAATTTTTCAAGGCAACCATTGTGCATGAGATACTTATAGTTGAGTGTATCTTCTATTATCAGTGAATCATCTTCCATATAGTTGATATCTCTGAATACAGAGGCACTATAGCCGGAATTGATCTTCAATGAATAGTTGCCAGTATGAGATGTTGCATCTGAGATTACAACATTTGAATCATCTAATGATGAAATGAAATTCCAATGTTCAGCAAAGCATGGGAACTTACATGTAGTTCTGAAATTATAATCTTCAAAGTTGTCATTTGCAATTTGCCGGTACCTGGCATTCGATGATATTGCTTTAGGAAGAGTTTCCATGTAACCATATAAGGCTGCAGAATACCTATCCAACGCATCCTTATTTTCAACATCAGCTCCGGCTGAATTAACTCTTGTTACTGTATTAGTCGTGATCCAATTGTTATCAGCTATTCCTAATGGTAGCCAATTATCACTGTTGGATGCAGGAGGATGCCAAAATCGCGTAAACTCGTTGAAAGTTCCATCGTTGCGAATTCTGGATGAACTGATAGCTTCTGGCGTGCGTCTAGAATAATAGGTGTAAGATTTCTTTATGTGCCAATTATTATACATCCCCATATGATATGGTGAAACTGCAACATTCAAAGCGCTTTGATCTACACACTCATCGTCACAGGAAATACATTCCACACAAAATGAAACGGAGTCGGTATGATTCACGCCCACAAATACCTTTGAACAATTTGAACTTGTATCCACAGCATCTATTGGTTGTAAAGAGTCAAGATTTATCGGATTACCAGACAGACTGTTCATTGTTAAAGAACATGATCCAAATGTCCAGGAATGAGTAACCATACTACTAAGATTCTGAGGACAAGTAGGATTATAAAAAGGCATATCTAGTGTGCTTTCGTCTGCAATTGTATCAGGCGAGCACTTGCAATTGCACATTTTATATAGATCATGAACTGATATTGAATCCGAATAGCATAGATTAAATAGATTATTATAATTTGACTCATTGTATGATATTATCAGATTGATCAGATAATCCATGCAAAATTCAGGACGTACTGTATCGCAAGTGTTAACAAGAATTTTACTACAGTTTATTTTCCATTTGTCATAAAATTCTGATGCAGATGCTTGAGTCACATAAATTGAATCTGGAATTTTGATCGCTGGATGAACTCCTGAAGAATCAATCGGTGCGCGATGAACTGTACTAACTGTTCCAATCGGCAGAGTTTGCATATTTCTCTTACCCGATCGAATTACCTTCAAATCGACAGGCCCGTGTATCGTTGCCGGTTTACTTCCATCCATCAACCTCAGATTATCATTTGAATTAAATCGCCCTACATAATATCTTTTCGCCGAGGTTTGTCCATTTTGAGATGCTATTTCATCGCCTTCAAATAAGAAGTCGAAGGGCGAACCCATTCCTGTAATATCTCCATCTGTCACTTCAACATTACGTAAGATTAATCCCGTGTTGATATAGGCCGCGCCCATATTTTTGTAAGCCCAGTGTGCAGGATAGGTAAGATTATAAAGTGAATCATTAAATTCATTTTGAGTCTGTGTCAGCAATACTTCGCCTGTTTCGGAGTCCCGGAGAATATTTCTTGTTTCTATTGTAGATCCATCTTTTGATGCAACTACTTTATCCAATATTCCATAACGATGTATAACTTTCATTGCTGCTGCGGATCGGAATTTTTTACTCTCCATTGTAAATTTTGGAATCGGCATGGGAATCGCCAAAAACAGTATCCCAAACAGGAATGCATCGAGATTAATAGTAACTCCAAACCCTCTGGTCTCTGTTGATTGCTCGCGCATATCCATTGTTAAATCAATGTCCTCACCAATCATAGCATATCTGATACTTCCATCTAATAATGTGTACTGCTGATTTCTGCATTCATTGAGTTAAATACAGTTGTGGCCTTCTCCTTACCATGCATGTCGTTAGCTTCAACCATAAACCCCTGACTAACGGCCCAACGTTCAAGTGAAAAGCAAGACCCTAGAAGTGAAAGTTTAAAATTGGGTTTTAATTTTTCTTTTTTTGTGTTTGTCCTCGCTGTAATCGTTGGAAAATCTTTAGCAGTATAAAATTCACTTACTGTATACCCAGTTGCTGTTCGTCTTATATGTTCGTTACTCAAATTCGCAACTGTAACTTTACTATAGCCAACAGAAGGTGATGGGAAAAATGATTCGCCAATAGGTTCTTCCATATATAAATGGATATCTTCAACCATTTTCCTATCAATATCATAATAAAGAGGATACTTAAACGGGTTCTCGTCATTTCCGATTGATGGCTCCCAACTTGCAACTCCTGAACTAATTGATTGTCCATTTACGAAATCAGTATATCCATATTCTTGTCCATATGTCTTCACTGATCCACTTGGTGCCATGTTATTCCAGTTGTCAGAAATGATGAGACTTTTGACACGACTGCCTCCGCCTAACTTTTTATAATTTGGATTATTTAACCTAACCCATGAATGAGTTGGATCAAAATCCTTTGCCCACTCTATTTTAATTGCAGCTTTATCTCCACCCACAACCATGTCATATATCTCTGTAAATGAGCCGATCAATCCTAATACAGCTTCTCCAAGTGAAAGACCGGGATCTGAACTCCCTGGGTATGCAACTTCCGGCATGTTAGTCCTAAGGAATTGCCAGGCATTTCTCGCTACGGCGTTCCTCTCGTTTGAGCGCTTTATCTTTACAAAAATGGTCTGACTGTCTTTGACACCGCACCAATTATCGGTTTTATCAATTTCAGCATATCCAGAAATATAATCATAGACAGTAGTATGTCCTAAATCGACAAAGCATCTGTAATAAATATAAGTTAGATCCTGAAAGTACTTACTGGCGATATCGCCTGAAGTATCATTTACTTTTATGTAAATGATATTGTATTGATGATTTTGATCATAAAGTTTATTAGGATCTATATCAGTAGAAGTATCATCTCCAAAACCTTTTAAAGTAAACATTTGACCCGCCCGTCTATCCTGCACATAAGCATAATCATCTGATTCAAGATTGATAGAAATACTACCTCCTGAGGGAAGATCAATTTGTTCGAGATTCCAGGCTCTTGAAAATGCATTGGTTAAACTAGAATCTTGAAGGGTGTAAGGAAATTCTGAATTCTTCGGCATATCCGAAGGATTATTCTTGTAATTCCCCCAACGGTCATAATTCTTTAAACCATAATTTGGATTACTATTACTATATGTGAACTTATAGGAATTCAGTTGACCGATTGTATTGTTCCCATAAGTAAAGTAAATCTTCTTTAGTGTAAGTTTACCTTTGTTCGCATTAAACAAGCCGGATTCATAATAAGAATACTGTCCAGTATTATTGGTATTTGTACCGATATTATTTGAAACATTCGGACACATCGAATAGTCATACACGAAATGAACAGTCTTTACGGGAATGGCAGCTGCTCCATATTTCATAATGTCAGATTTTGAAAAAAGCTGGATCTCCCTGAGAAGTTTTTGCTTTGCATTTTGACCAGTTGAAGCACCTCCATTTTCATTGGCAACTCCAGTTGCATCATATCGGTTTTCGAGATAAAACATAGCCAGCATGGTCTTCGACTCAATCGAGTGCATGTACCATAACTCCTTTGTACCGAAACTATAAGTACCTTTTGCATCACCAGAGGCGGATGATGTAGGTTTTCCATTTCCGGCATTTAACCCACCATTGTAGCTTGCTGAATTAGCCTCGTATGGTACTCTCCAGCCATACTCAGGACTAACACGCGAATAATTAAACTTGATTGCTTCACCCAAGTCATCTGATGATATTCCATTATTAGTTTGATCAATAAAATCGGGAGAAAGAATTCCACTTAATAAAAATGCATAAGGATATGCAGGAACAGTTTCAGCATTGAAGTATCTATCGAATCCATAGTGTGTTCCCACTGAATTATCTGTTCCAGGTACATAAGGAACGAGACCGTTTAATGGTTCATCACCAAGATCCAGGCAATTAAATGTTACATCTTTTTGAACATTATTATAAGCCGGAATTCCATATACATAACGCTTTCCATCTGGCTTTGTAATTGTGATTTCAGAGATGTGGTGATAACTGTTTGGTCGTGCTGTTCTCGGAAAATGATCAAATGAACCATCAGAAGTTTCTCCAGCCTTTTCACTATATTGAATATCAGCACAGCCAGGATTATATGGAAATATACCCGGCTTAAAAGTGTACAATTCATCATTCAACCCTACCTTACTTGCTTCCTCAGCGTTCAGGTAACTGAACATTTGTGACCTCTTGTCTCTGTGAAATCTAACTAGCGAACTTTTAAAAGAAAGTGTACTTAAATAATTGTTACTGCGAATGCTGTACTTGTCAAAATCAGTTTTATTCGCGCATGCTATTGGAATAAGGAGATTTGCAATCGGCTCTTCATTTCCATAGCGTTTATAAAAACCCGTATCGACCATGGACTGTTCTCCCACACACTTGAAATAGCTGTTTTCGAAATCAGTATACAAATTGGGCCTTTTGAAGTCCAACTTCTTGTCCAGACTGTTTGCCGAGCTCCATTTATTTGTAGTAGTAGTTACATCAACTTGTTGGATGGGCACTGCACCATGAAAAGCATTCCCAAATCCGAGTTCAATACCTGCATCAAGTGAACTTGACCCATTAGTTATTTTACTGTCAAATAAAATTCCAATGTCCCCACGATGTGCGCGAAACTGGCCTCCAACACCTTGACCAGAAACAGAAAATAAATCATATGTAAAATTTGGGAGTGGTAATGCAGGGACTGTTTTTACATATGCTACATCTTTCTCTCGATTAAAATCCATCAATGCATTCGCATCCTGGCTTCCGGAATAAGAATTAATATAGCCGTAAGCTGGCAACCATCTTTTTTGGGACTTCAATGTTTGTCGTGACCAATACCCTGATACTTGCCAGCCTGGATGAACTATAGTGGCTTCACCCCCGAGTGTACCCTGAAAGTTATATGTAACATTATCCAGGGGCATTGTAATCGTTGGGGTGAATGTGGATGTAGCAAATGAAATTGCCCCAGATACTATTCCAATGGATCTTTCATAGTATTTATCACTTTTATCAACTTTTGACCTTGAAAGTGTTAACTCCTTTAGACCTGATCTGTTATTATACCCAAGGCCAATAGAATTTGCGGTATTACTAGGATGTTCGATATCATCATCCTTTTTAGATATTCCTGCAGATGCAGAAAGAGAAACACCATCCTGGGAACTGAAATTCACACCGAGCGTACCTGTCTTTTCACCACCGCCAGTTGAAGAAGAGGACAAGCTCGTAGAAAGCCCGAGATTAATACCGTAACCCTTGTAATTATTAGATGATACTCCTCCGGAGAGATTAAAAGGTAGCCCAAGAATTTTTACCTGCGCACCAACATTTACGCCCCATGAAGTATTATCCCTAATATTGTATTCCTTTACTATAGTATCTTTTTCGAAATCGTCAGGCAGCCCTCGAAGAGATCGATTGACTGCACCAGGGTTTATGTTCCATCCAAGCCCTACCCAACTTGCTTCTTCATCCATAGTTGGATTAGAATTATAAATAAGATTAACTGGGTAACCTCCGACGTCAAGCAACGGAATATTATATTTAAAATCTCCGGAAAATAAATCGACCATATCTGATGAGGATACCGGTGCAAATGCTTGTGTTTCCGGTTGGGCTGGTCCACCAGTTAAAGCATAAACAGTAACTGGCAACAGAAGCTGATAAAGCATCGCCACGATCATTAAAAGTGATACAGGCTTAAGTAAATATTTACTATTTATTCTCATACAATTAAATTTTTAATTGCGGTATACTTTTAATGTCTTTTGTCAAAATCGGAATCATCACTTTCCCTGAGTTGAGTATTTTATCGTCATACATAAAAAACAATGAATCGCGGGATGTAAACAATGAATCCGGTTTCTCAAACAGCAATTCAAAATGATACTCAGGTGAAATACCGCTGCTATTAATAAACTGGTGGAGAAGACATTGAAGTGTATCTTCTTTACTTAGCAAAAAAATATCCTTTGAAAGATCAAATGAAAAATGATTGAAGTTTTTTTCATATGCCACAGAATCAGCCTGATCAAGAATTTTACTATCACTCTTCTCAGGCTTTATAGAAAAATCAAAATATAGATAGTCGGAAAATTTTGAGTGGGTTTTTGAAAAACTCTCCTTTGTAATTTTTTCATTTCTTAACTCCTTAATTGTAAGATAATCGGATGGCTCGTAAAGCGCGGAGAATATATATCCACCTTTATTCAGTTTATTCAACAACCCATTATCTTCAGATCTGACATATTGAATATAGTCCGGTATTGATAGTTTTCTGTTGTTACATGAAATAACAACGAAAACAATAAGAAAAATAAACAGAATGATGTATCTGTGTTCTATGCGTTTCATATGTTTAGCTTCTCCTGAATTAATTCTATTGTTTCATTTTACTTTTGGCGTAAGCATTGAATGTCAACTGACAGACCTCATTGTCCTTGTTCCTTATCCTTATAAGATACTGATGTCCTTCCTTTAAGCCATTCAACAGTTTCAATTGGAGATCAATTTTGTTTAGGCCGGGTTTTAATTCAATTATTGGAGGTTGATCTATTAATTGGTCTGTAGTCAGATCTTTAACAGTATAGTTGAGATGTGATTCACGCGTTCGATTTTCATATGCGAATTTCATTACATTCCCATACAAGTAATTACCATTATTTTGGTTTTTGGTGACGATCCTATAACAATCCTTTGGATCATCTTTCTGCAAATCATAATGCACAGGAGTGAAACTCCAAGCTTCTGAAAGTCCGAGCACATCAGTACCCTTCAATGCTATAACTTGCCAGGCGTAATGTTTTCCATACTCTAATTCGGGTGCATTCAGTGGATATAAAAACTGGTTATCATTAATGTCCAGTTCTATAAATTTTAAATGCCGGGCAATCGCATCTTCAGGATGACGAAGAGGATCCAGAGGTGCAAGAATTAATCTATAAGTGATAGAAGGGTCATTTGAACTTGAATACCATTGGAGTAAAGGATTGACTGTCTCGATTTCTTCTCTGTCGTCCGGTTGTAAAAGATGTATGAAAAACTCATCTGATAGATTTAATTCCGTGCATTCATTTATTGGCCCTTCTACATTTTGCTGAAGGGTCAGCGTTATACAAATCTCAAAGTTGCCGGATTGAAAAGGTTGTCCCATTCGAAATGAGGATGACAAGTCGTTTGAAAAATAGGAATCCGAAAAATCTGAGGAAGAAAAATTATTGGATCCTTTCTCTAACTTCAAATTATTATTCAGAAGCAGAATTATTGGAAGATGAGTCCTTGATTCTTCCATTTTTATTTCCAGTTTGCAATTAGTGACCTGTCCTGACAAATTATTTACTGAAAAACTAAAAATGTCGGTAAGTGAAAAATTTACTGATGATTGATATGTCGTCACGATATGATATTCAGGATTCTGTGACAGCACAGTTGTTGAAGCAGCCAGGCATGCGAACACCATAATCAAAAACCACTTTTTCATGTCTAATTTTTTAAAAACTGAAATTAAATCCGCATTGCGCTTGATATCTTGAATAAACCGGTACTAAGCCATCATTTGAATAAAAACTGTTATAGCTTCCAGATAAATCAAACATCAGACGTTTTGCAATTGAATATCCAAATCCATAATTAAGAATTGAAGTCATTGTAGATTCATTCAGGTTAGCTCCCACTGACAATCTTATATTAAGCCTCTTACTCAATAGAAACCGATCTCCAATCGTCACAGATGTATTTCTCAATTCTGAGCTGGTAACTGTTACATAATGATTCGCCTGTAGTGTAAGAGCTCCTTTATTGTGCTTCATCGAAATGGATGAAGTTCCGAGGTAATTCCTGGAATACACAAGAGAGTTTCTTTCTGATCTTCCAGCCAGCCCAGTGATAGTTATAGTAATTTTCTTTCCTGGAATAAAGCTGACCGAAACTTGATTTGACTGGGTTTTCTGCTCACCACCATTTAACTTATCACCTATAAAATATCTATTTGTATAACGCCTAAATGATGTTTGAACTGTTTTTGAAATTTTTGCTTTCATTGCAACGGAAATAGAAAGTCGCTTCCAGTCCGCAGCCATTTCAATCCCAGGAGTTTTCCATGATTGAATCACATTCAACTCCCCAGAAAGCTTTCCCTTTAGTATCGATTTATTAAGCCCAAAACTTAATAACTGAAATCCTTTTGAGAGGTATGGATTACCTGGAGTGTGAAATCCGGCACCAATATTCTGATACTCAAATTTAACTTTTGTGTTAAGTTGTGGCAGCTCATGTGAGGTTAAAGCACTAAAAGCTATATCATTTAAGAGCTTCCCACTTTCTGAATCATCATCAGGAGTAGATGATTTAGATATTTCAAATTGAAAATTGGCATTATCACCTAGTTTTTTCTCGCTTAAAATTGTCCACACACGCTCATGATCAGACTCGCTAGTACTGTTCATATTTGCAATGTGGGTTTGCTTAGAAAAATCTACGACAGAAAGAATTGAACTATTTTCACTATCCCCAACTCCAAGCTTGAAGTGAAGCATATCTGCATCATTCGCAAATTCGTTTGAGAAGATGCCGCCATTTATTGATGAATAGTATGGAACATGCTTACCAACAGCAAAACCTGTAATAACTCCTCTATAGCTATAGTCCGCTGCGCCACCTATATAAGGATACCCAACAACAGACAATTTTGAAAAATCGAGTACATCATAGCCTAAGGATATTTTATCGAACCGCATAAAGGTTTGCTGAAGCTTGGTTAAATGATTTATGTCCTCTAACATTTTCAATGAATCTGAAATAGCCTTTGCTTCACCTTTATCATTTTTAATTTTCCTCTGAGTCCCGCTTATCTCCATTTGAGTAGAATCCTTTCCCAGATTCTTTACCGACCCCTGATTTCCCAATACTTTTAATTCGTGAAATCGTCTGTTCAATGTTTCATACTCTGATACAACTTGGCGTAAACTGTCCATTCTTATTTCATTCGTGGCTGAAAATGCACCGGAGAGGGAATCCTTTTGAAGTATCTTATATTCCTTGCTGGATTCAGAGACTGTTTGCAAATAATCCATCTCTGAAAGCTTCGCTTTCACTTCCTCAAAATTCATGAGTGAATCCACATTAGCATTCACAAATGAATTCGCTTTTTGATCTTCTAAAAACCGTTGAAAATTTTGTTTACTAAATCCGATATTAAAATGCCCGAATTGCAGTGCGCCCTGAGGAGGCTTCACGACGTTCCAGGACAGATCAATTGGAACTCCTTTAATAGCAATTTGTGGTTGAAATGAAATTGTTGTGTAATAACCATTTTCTCCATACTGATTGTTCGATAAATATCCACCGCCTAATCTTAAATTTCCATTTATACTGAACAGATCGTCTATATGAATAGGCTTCTTACCTATCATATTTTCAGGATCTGCTGCTTTTGTAATACACATAATGTTATAAGAAATCAGTAAGAGTAAATAGGTCTTCACATCTCTTCCTAGGTGTAGCAATGATTGGCGATTAGATAGCCCGCTCATTAAGAAACATATTAACAATTCATGATTATCCGGTTGCTTGCAAAAGACAATACTGATCTACACTCGATCAATCTAATTTGTACGAGAATATTTTACGTAGAACTACAGAAGTTAATCCTGTAATTCTACGACAGTGAAATGCTCGCCTTTTAGTTTAGTTTGACTCGAAATTCATAACTATAAGATAAATGCGTAAGAAGATTTTGTTTGCATCACTTTGTGTTCTAAGCGGATATTTCAGTAGTGCACAAACAGTTTTTTGGTCCGAGAATTTTAATTCAACTGCTACTTCATGTAGTCCTTCCTCTTCACCGTTTAACTGGTCAGTTACAGAAATAGGTGCTCAAGGGTCTGCTTCAAATTATTGGTACATTGATACTACAGTTGATTGTCATAAGCCAGACACTTGCTATTTTCCATCAACTTCTTCACTCAATCGAGCACTCTATATAAGCTACGGAGATACGTGCGATTCAGCACTGGTAGGACCGCTCTACAAAAAAGGTTGTGATAACACTACTGATAAGCGAGTTGAGTCTCCTACTATCAACTGCAGTGGCAAACAAAATATCATTTTGCAATTCGATTACATGGCAAATCAATACTCTTATAATGACTATGGATTTGTATGGTACTCGGAAGATAATGGCTCTACCTGGGACAGCATTACATCCAGATTAATATCAGGATATTGCCCATCATACGGAACGTATACAGGATATTGGAAACATTATACTTTTCTGTTTCCTTCTTCAGCAAATAATAATCCCAATATTAAAATTGGTTTTCGATGGAAAAATAATGATGACTGCGTAGGGACGTTTGTATCAATAGCAATTGATAATCTACAGTTAAGTGCGGGTTGTGCTGAAGATTTCTATGCAAACAGTGATAGCATTTGTCCGGGCACTTGTGACACTTTTATTTACAGCTCAAATAACTTTGATTCCTTAATGTGGATTTTGACGGGTGCAAGCATAGACACTATAATTGCATTCGATGATTCAACAAGTGCTTGCTATAACTATCCAGGAACATATGATATTACTTTGATAGTCTTTAATAATGGTTGCGTTGATACAGTACAAAAATCTAATTATATTTTGGTTCACCCCTTTCCACCACCACAAGGAATTACGCAGAATAATGACACCCTATCTGCGAATCAAGGAGGAGCTGCATATCAATGGTACTTTAATGGAACATTAATCCCAGGCGCCACAAATTACTATTATGTCGCTACATCGGGTAACTACTATGTTATAGTAACTGATTTAAATGGATGTGAAGTTGAAGCCGTGCTAAATAATTTTGTTTATCCCTGAATAGCAGATTCAGCAGTATTTGGGAAGTAATAGTTGGTATTACTTTTTTACAATTTTCTCCCGATTAATTTCATAACAGTCAAATTTCTTGACTGAAATTTAACCATTAGTAAAACAAAAAAGAATCTTGTTTTTTTGAACGATTGAAGATGAATGAATTATTTTTAAGTTCACCTTTTCCGTCCCACTGAAAAACGAAAAGTTCAGTTGTTGAGTTCAGTATGAAGTAATAAATACCATGAACGAATTCAACAGAAAATTGTCCCATAACCAATTCCTCATTTTCTGTATCCCGGAGTTCAAATCCTCCCCGCCTTCGTAGGTGCAATTCAAACTCGAATAAATCATCTGCAAGAGATACGCCATTCCATTCACCTAAAATATCCTTTGCTACAATCATCCAACAAAAGTACGATACTTCACTTCAAAGCATTACTTTTAATATTCGTGCTTCTACTGAAGCAACTTTTCTCACTCTTGAAAGAGAATACAAACCAAAGAGTTCTGGAGGGATTAAAAACAAATAATAAAATACCGAGTATTGGGAGCGAGATATTCCCGCGTACCATATTAACATGGATATACCAGATAGAAATCCAGACGGTAGATTTCGATTGGAGAGTAATGGAGAACTTGTTCGCTGACTTTTCATCGGTTGAACTCTGTTCCGAGGATTTTTTGTGCGACAAAAAAAGGAATGGAATAAAGTTTGAATGATTTCAAAAAAGTTCCATTCGAAAAACATCATTGTCATACGACAGATGATAAAATTTAGATTTATCTCCTCAATTTGAATGAAAATCGAATATATTCGCCTTGTTTCAGAACTGGATTTATTTTAAAAGCTGTGATTCCTACAGTTAAACATTTCATTATCAATTAATTAATTAATTTCGTCATTCAGCTCAGATGGATTTTTTACATTCCGAGATAGGGTCCGCCAAGGATAATTCTAAAAGTCCAATCCATAATTGGTATAAGTTTACTGCAGGCTTCTCGTATAAGTTCGTGGAGCAAATAATCAATCTCGAAAGTTTAAAAACAAAAAAAAGCGCTAAAATATTTGACCCCTTTGCTGGATGTGGAACTACACTTGTCTCCAGTCAGAAAGAAGGAATATTTGCTGTTGGCAATGAGGGACAAGAATTTATGTATAATATAATCCGTGCGAAATTGAACTGGTGGATGCACGATGATGAATTTGAAACATGCATTCAATTCATTCTTTCAGAATTACAAAATAGTGCCAAAGATTCGAATCAATTATTTCATCCATTGCTCAAAACGCTCTATAGGAAAAGTACACTATTTCAATTGTACGCTATTCGCGATGCAATAATGAAAATAAAATCTTCTAAATATCAATTATTTTTTCAATTAGCACTTAGTCAAACCCTGCATAAGGTTTCAAAATATCCCATCGCGATACCCTACATTGCTCGTGGAAAACCAATCGTTAAGCCCGGAAAGGCATGGAATACATTTGAAAAAGTAAGTCGGCAAATGTTACAGGATAGCAAGCAGCCTGAAAATAAAATCTTAACGAGTAGGGTTTATTTGCATGATTCTCGAAAAGAAAATAAAAATATTAGAAATAACTCTTGCAATATTTGCATCACTTCGCCTCCTTATTTGAATAATTTAGACTATGGAGAAGTATCCAAAGTTCACACACATTTTTTTGAAATTACTAAATCATGGAATGACATTACAAATAAAGTAAGGAAAAACTTGGTGACCGGTGCCACAACACATTACGTTCAATCAGATTTTCATATGCAAGATTTTGTTCGGTCGGAATTCTATTGTTCAAATATTCAATTAGGTGATTATTTATTAAATAAAGCTGCTCTTATACAAAAATCCGCAAAACGTAAATCTGGTAAAAAGACTTTTGATTTTCTAACTCTACTTTATTTCCAAGACATGTATCTGGTTCTAAAAGAAATTAAACGAGTCCTGACATCCAAAGGAACTGCATATCTTATTTTAGGAGATTCAGCTCCATATAATGTGCATATTCCAACTACAGAAATATTGGGGGAAATGGGGCAAGCTGTTGGCTTTAAAGATTATAAAATTCACAAAATCAGAACAAGAGGAATGAAGTGGAAAACATTAACGCATAGGCATAGTCAAAAATTAAATGAAAATGTCTTGATTCTAAGATGATAAAGTATATCGATTTGAGTAAATCAAAATATTATGCACTTCCTTTCTTCAATGAGGAAGAAGCTAAAAATGTTTCTTCGGGGAAAGGGTGGAGTTATTCCTATGTATACCATTTATTAGAATTAAAAAATATTTTTATTGCTTTAAAACGTATTCAGTACATAAATAAAAACAAGTTTTTCGAAGAAGCAATTAAGTCTGGTTTGCCGTATGTTAAAACAGAATGGGATAGCAGGCGTGTTTTAGAATTGATAAATGCACTCGTGAATTTCAATTTAATTACCAGGGATTATAAAATAGAAATCAATTATTTTTCAGAAGACGAATATTCAAGTTGCTTAACTGAAGATGATTTAGCTATATTTACAAATATTTATCACCAATATTTCCGGTTTAAAGAAATTCATTCGTGGTTATTAAGCCCAAGTCAACAAAATCACCTTCAGTTTATTAATTTAATTACACCACATAAATTAGAAGAGCGGTCGAAGCCCGTTTTTCCATTTTTAATAAATAGCAGGTTTTATAATGCCTTTATTTTTGAATTGAAAAATTCCACAGGTGTGTATAAAATTTCGGAGGACAAGTCTACTGGCAACAACGGAGCATTAATGCGCTTTGTAGATGTTTATATCAAGTGGGGACAAGAATTGGGGCTAATTGAAAAATTTAATATGAAGAATTTGGATTATGAATTATCAAACAATTTAAAATCATTTAGCTGTTTATACTATATTAACAGCTCAATACCTACATTCAACTTATTAGATTTTATTAAAAAATATTACCAAGGGAGGCATATTCATATTCCTAATTTAATTTTGAAAATTGCTTTAGAATACAGATATAGTTTGTCAGCGATACGAGAATATGTGATAAAGCAAGCGATAGAACACGTTGAGAAATTAAGTTTGCAAAGGACATCCGAAATATTTATTAGGAACACTGAAATTAATTTTGTTCCAAAGTATAAAGGTTCATATGTATCTCATTTATTAATTCAATGACTGAATCAACAGAAAATTTGGCATTAAGCTTAATTGCTAATAGAAATATTAAAGCTGATACCTCGGCACAATTCAAGAGAATTAAATTGAGCTTTAATCCATTCCCGCGAGCTGGAATTTCAGATTTAAATAGCACCGCATATTTGATTAGTAAGCTTTATCCAATTGATGCAGAAGTAAAAAGAGGAATAGAGGAATTTATAGCTGACTCATTATTTCCACAAAGCAGTGTATCTGCAGACAAATACATTAGTGCAGTAATCCGAGGTGACTATGGTTTAGGGAAAACACAAACTTTATTGTATGCCAAGTTGATTCTTGAATCGTTTAATGAAGTTAAGGATTTAAACAAAAAACCTTTTGTAATCTACATTGATAACCCCGGAGCAAAGTTGACAGAATTGATAGGGGCAATTATATCTCAAATCGGGGAAGAAAATTTTAAACGATACCTTTGGACAATTGCATTAGAAAAAATAGCTCAAACTAAAAAGCTAAAGGATGCATTCCTTGCTTTTAAACCTACGAATGTATCTCTGTTCGATGATACTGCAGACCCCTTTGACCCTGTGCATCTTGTTAGTTATAAAGCTTTTTTAGATGCGTGGTATTCAAAAAGTTTTGTAAACAATCCTAAACGTCAACGAGAATTTCAAGGGTTTATTCGAGCCACAGTAGTAACAATTTTCACAGAAGAATTTGATAACTCAACTATTGCAATTTACTTCTACGATTTATTAGCTGAAAATATCGGTGTAAATAAAACTTGGGAAGCTTTAGCTTCTGGAGGCGGAAAAGATTTGGACAGAAAAGAGGTATTTATTATTAGGGCAATAGTTAAGCTGATAAAATCTCAAAGTTATACTGACTTCTATATTCTTGTCGATGAATTTGAAAATGTTACTGCGGGTAGGCTTTCAAGTTTAGAAATTGATAGGTATGTATCAAATCTACGTGCCTTAATTGATAAAGAAAGGAATTGGTGTTCTTTATTTGCGATGACTCCTCCAGCTCTACAAAGATTAAAAGCAGTTTCCCCTCCTTTAGCAGAACGCATTAGTAGTAAAGTTGTCGATTTAAAATCCTTGAATAATGAACGAGCTAAATTAATCATCATAAATTATTTAAATCTTGCTCGCGAAGAATCTCAAGACTTATTTCCATTCAACGATTCTGGCGTTAATGCTTTAACAAGTAAATCCAGGGGGATTCTCAGAGTTTTTTTGAAAAGCTGTTTTGCATTTATTCAAAGAGCAATTGAAGAATTAAATGAAGGTGAAGTTATTGATGATAAATTTGTTGAAAAGCATTTTCAATTGGAGGAAGAATAATCACCTTTCAATGGACGCTTTAAATAATTTCACCGTTCGTGAGCGATTCAGGGTAAAGCTTTATCTTGATACAAATATTCTTGTATACTTAGTAGATGATTCATATTCGGGAGTTACTAAAGCTTTCGAATATTTGAAACAGTCAAAATTTGCGGACCTCTTGAGTTCGCGATACGTAATATTCGAATTCGTAGAGGTAAGAAAACGCGAGCACTTTTTTAGAAAGGTTTTATCATCAAGTCAGAAACCAAATGTTTCATCTCTATTAAAATATAAAGACGATTATAAGTCTCAAGATATTGAGTATATTAGTGTCAAGGATGATATCAATACAGTAGTTTTTCAGGAGTTAGAATCTATTACAAATGATTGGGGTATAATTTATCATCGCAACATACTCCATGATGATTTATTGGCTCCAACATTTAGTATTACATTAAAGACCAGAATTTCTCGCCATGATGCATTGATGATGGTTTCATCTGTTTGGTCCGCAGTAGATTCAAGAGAGAGTTTTATGTACTTACTTAGTAATGATGAGACGTTTGTTCAAAATTGTTCCGAAGCTGATGTAGAATCTATATTATCGGAATATAACCTGAAAAAACCTTTTGTAGAATCACTTAGGAAATTAAAATTAGCGAATGGAACAACTGTAAATCTAACAATTGCATTAGATGATGATAAATTAGCCACCTTTTTGCCTACTAAACTAAAAGAATTAATCATTCTTAAGAACCAGGATTATTATTTGGGGAACACAATAAAATGTGGAGTAAATTTTCCCAATGATGTCATTTGTTTTGGATTAGTAGAAGATAAAGTATTAAATCAAAACATTTACTTGACAATAATTGGGAAGGATTTAGACTTTGTATACAATACTAAAATTTCTTTAAGCAACTTCTGGAACCAAGCGCAAATTGCTTCCTATCCGTTTCAATCCAATACTCAGACTAATATTTCCTTCGAATTAAAAGAGCCTGATGATACAGGCGGCGAACTAAAGAGTTTACCCCCAGAATTATTAACTAAAATTAAAGAAACTGGAAATATGATTTTTATTAATCCAGATGGGCTTGATTAGTAAGAAGTGAAATGATACAATTATTGAAACACCATAAAAACGGATTATTCAAACGTATCAAGGAAGCTGGATTAGACCCGAACGATTTTATCCTCGATAATTTAATCGGCAATAATAGAGAATTACTTGGGTGGCATATTCTTTATCCAAGGGGAAATTATTTTTTCCGAACTTTTTCCGAAATCTCACCTGTACTTTATCAAGACTATACCGTTAGCGAGTATTCTCCTGGGGATAACTTTTTCATAGAAAGGAAAAAGGAGACTGGTATCAATCCTGCGAGCTATCAATTCTCATTTTTTGAAAAATGGTTAAAAAACTTAAAACAGGAAATTGAAGAAGTCGATGAATGGGAGAATTTGAAGAGGGCGATTAATGAATTTAAGCCAACTTTTCATGGAATTGAAATCCCTAAAGAAGAGCGATTTGTAAAAAATATTGTTGACGAAATAATTCGGCGTTTGCCCGAAGCGAATTTGAATAATAGAATCGAGCAGCAAATTATTATTCATCTGAACCAAACATCAATCATCTATGAACAGAATAAAGATTTCGATTGGTTCGGTTACCTCATTGGAACAATTACCAGTATTGTGATAACTATGCTTATTACGCCTGAGCAGGGAAAGGCTCTTTTCGATATTATTACCAGCGTGTTTAATAGACTGTTGCATCAATAAAGTCTTCTTGTTGCTTTAAAAAGCAGTGCTTTTATGCATTCTGCTTCAAATTATCAAGCTAATTGTAAGAGCACAAAAAAGGATGAAAAGAGCCGCATAAAAGGCGAGCATCAATTTAATCCAGAACGCTGCGTTGCTTCACAAAAACTATCATTTCAGGTGAGCCAATTCAATCTCAGATTTCAACAAGTCATATTGAGCGACAGAATGCAACACTTAGAGCTTTAGCAAGCGCTTTGTACGTGTAACACTGGCATTCTCTAAAAAGTGAGAATCACTTGCATGCATTGTCTCTCCAATTTATGTATTACAACTTCTGTAGAATTCATAAAACGATTCGTGTAACGCCTGTTATGCACGCTAGAATCACAGATAATATTTGAACAGCAGCGGATATTAGTCGGCTTGCATAGCACAACTTTAATTTGATTGACCTGCATCAAGATAATATTTTGTAGGTTCATTTATAAGTGGCCCTTAAATAATTTTAGCGATTTGTCTCAACAATTTCCGATATTCGCTTACATGAATGTTGCCGCTTGTTACAACGAATACTGAATGTCTTAGGATTAAGAATTTCTTCCATCGTTGATTGGAAGTATGAAAAATGGAGTTACAATATAAAATTATTTAATCAATGATTGACCGTAGAAAATACAAAGGGATGGATATCTTGAAAGTTGGACTTCAATCAATCAAAATGGAGTTACATTGGTTTGAAGATTATATTGATGTAACTTCTAAATCGCTCCAAAATAGTCAGAGAGAGCTTGAAGATGATTACCAAAAAGCTAAAGAAAAGGTTTCTGAAGATGATTCTGACTTAGACATGTATTTCAGCGATGACTTCCATAAATACCATGAACTTTTTCCTGCCTTCACATATAATTCAATGTTGGTTACCGTATTTTCATTTTTTGAAAGCAGACTAAAGTTCATTTGTGAACTTTATCAAAGAAAACAATATTCCAATGTTAGGTTAAATGATTTAAATGGTAGTGAAATAGAGAAATGTAAACGGTACCTAATATTGATTGCACAATTAGATTTTGTCTCATTTGAAGATAATTGGAGAAGAATTACAAACATGCAAAAATTGCGTAATGCAATAATTCACCATTCTTCAAAAATTCCTGATGAAAAGGGTAACGCAAACATAGTCTCGATGCTTAAGGCCGATAATAGGATTGAATACATAAAACAGTATGGTGATTTCTATATAAAGGATGTATCTTTCATTAAGGAGTTTAGTAATATTCTGATTAGCTTTTTTACAAATTTGGTCGAGAAATTAGCAATAAAAAATGTAATCGCTCATAATACTTCGATGCCTTTCAATAATGTTGCCTGGGGTCAAGAAAAGACTGAACGTCTACTAAAATCAATAATAACAGGAATCGAATTATTGAAGCGTTATGAAAAGACATCGGGTGAGTCCATTGATAAGGACCTTTGCCAAAACTTAAAAAGTATGTTGAGTATGATGGCTTGGGATACAACTAAACTCTATGCTTTTTTCTTTGATGCTGAATGGGACACAAAAGATAGAGAAGTTATATTGGATAAAGGAGACGAAGGACTCAACTATTTAAAGCAAATTTATAGGGCACATTGATTCAATGGAAAAATTGTCCTGAAGCATTTACTTACCCCCATCCTGATACACCAATTGAACATATTTTGGATTTTAAAAGCAATGAAGACAATAAAGGACGGCTATTGCAATTCCGGGCACTTCTAACCAAAATGAGTAAGTCAAACTATAATGAAGTTGAACTTCAGGAGCAAATAAAATGACTTGATTTATCGATATCAAGGTATGAAGCTTCATAAAATAAAACCTACAACCGGATGGATAGAAATTGCAGGTCTTTTTATAATTGATCGCCAATTAGCTTTTTCAAAACTTCTTTCCAAACTTATGACAATAAGAGAAACACAATTAAATCTTTCCAGTGCTGAACAGTCTCTTCCGCGAAGAGAAGTAAGCTACATTTACAAGGCAAATCAAATGTCTAAGAAGGAAGAGTAATTGTTATGAATGAATCTATACCTTTATCGGTATGAGTTCTTCAACCCCCACAACGGATATTCAAATTAACGGAATCATTATGCCTCCTCATAAGGATGTGCATACCTTTGCTCCTTCCCTTAAACAAAAATTACTTTTATTTGATCGTATCGGAGTTCCTCTTCTTAAAGCTTCCATTTATTCTCATGTAAGTGTTGGTAAACAAGATTTGGTTCAAGGCATGATTGATTTAAGAAAAGAAAATTTAATTTTCGATGCAAGTAATGATGAAGCCACTAACATTTATGAAATGCTGGAAAATTTGCCTAAAGGTTCCGCTGATATTATTGCCGTAATAAAAGAAATTCAGGATCAACCTGAATTATTTAAAGAATACAAGGACTTTTTGAAACTTGCGCATGATAAAGTTGAAGATGATGATGAACATCTTCAACTTTTTGCAAGGCTATCAGCAATGATTTGGAATGGGATGTTCTATAAAAGAGAACAGCATCGTGAATTTATTCCACTGGTTCCGATTATTAATATTCCGGGGCTCGATAAACCCAAAAGCCAAGTCTATAATGTAGTGTTCAAAAACGTCCCCATCCCCCATCCAGATACACCTATTCATCATATTTTGGAGTTCAAGAGTAATGAAGATAATAAAGGAAGGCTACTTCAATTTAGATCGTTGGTAAACAAACTAAGTAAGTCCGGTTACAACGAAAAAGAAATACAACAGGAGATTGATAACCTGATGCATCAATACCAGCAAGCAATGAATAAGCACGACATTAAATGGGTTAATGGTGTTTTGGATGTAGCAACCGGATTAATCATTGAACCCATTGGTAAATTACTATCATCCGTTCTAAAACTTCGTTCTTCATCCGTTAATTTATCAAGTGCCGAACTTGCTTATCCAGGAAGAGATATTAGTTACGTGTACAATTCACAAAAAATGTTTGGTAAACAATAATTTTATGGAAAATTCTATTCGCATTAGCGGAATCCAAATGGAGCCACCAAAAATTGACCTTGATTATTTAAATAATATCAAACAAAAACTACTGTTGTTTGATACTATAGGTATAAATAATATTCATAAACTGCAAAACACTTTTCAAAATAATAAAATAGTTTCTAATGAGATTAGTAAATTAATAGAAAAGGAATTTGTATTTGATTTTGTTTGGGACATGGTTTTTGAAAAAATAGAATTCCAAGGAAAAAAAATGGATCATCAAAGATTAGAAAGCATTATTCCATTTGAATTTTTTTTAGAGAATAGAGAATTATCAAAAGAACTAAGAGAACTAATGAGCCTTGCAAAAAAGGCGGAATCAAACAGTCATTTAGAAAAAGAACTCAATGCAAGGATTTTTACAATTTACTGGAATGCAAGTAAACATAAGCTTAAAAATGAAGAGTTTATTCCAGTTCTTTCAATGTCCTACTTGCCTCAGTATAATAAGCCAAAGAGTAACGTCTATAAAGTAATATTTAACAATGTCCCTATTCCTCATCCTGAAACGCCACTTGATCACATCATTGAGTTTAGGCAAAATGACGATAATAAAGGAAGATTATTACAATTTCGAACGCTCATTAATAAACTAAGCAAATCAACCAACGAAATAGAAATTCAACAAGAAATAGATGACCTTATGCATCGGTACAAGACAAGTATGGAGTTGCATAAAATTAAACCCGCGATGGGTTGGTTAGAAATTGCAGGGTTATTCATTGTTGATCCAAGATTAGCAGCATCGAACCTTATTTCAAAACTTATTTCATTAAAGGAAAAACAACTAAATCTTGCCAGTGCTGAACTTTCTCTTCCTGGAAGAGAGATTAGTTATCTTTATAAGGCAAATCAAACATTTGCACCTTACAAGCCTTAACCAATGAAGAATAAAAGTAAAACTCCTGCGAAAACCAAAAACAAAAAGGCCAAGCCAAAAAAGATTAAGTACGATCCTTTGTGTGATCTACCTGGAATCATAAAGCCGGATATGTCAAGGGAGTTATGGTAATTGGAATTTTATCTTGCGTAATGCTCCGCAAGGGCTGTGATTTTCTCCCAAATCGGTTTGAATATAACAACGAAGTAGCCAAAAACGTTTTGCCTGATGTTGGGATCAATAATCATTGCAAACACTGTTGTCTCAACGAATCGTTGTAATAATCCTCGAAGTTTATTCCTTGTGAGATTCGGCTTCTTGATTTCCTCCTTTACTTGTTCAACTTCACGTTTTATGTTTTCTAATTCCAGTGAAGAAATGGATAACCCCGAAACATGATCTACGAATACAACTAAGCCCTGAAGGATTTTTTCTTGCTCCTTCCATGTAATTAGCCTGTCAGGTGATTCGATTGCTGGAAACTCTAAAATAAATTTCGCTTCCTGAATTTTTTCATCTTCAATTTTTTCATCATCGTCTTTTACTTGTCCTGCATTTACTTCTTCATATACATTACGCAACCAGTGATAGAAGCATATCTCAATCATTTCGAACTTGGCTCCCTTAAAAATTGATTGAACGACTGTAGGTCGCTTAGAATGATCACCTGGGGTAAACTCAAATTCATATCGCTGCACCGAAGTATTGAATCCAGCCTTAAATTGAAATGACTTTGGAGTGTACATTATCGTAAGCTGAGGTACTTCATCAACCATTGAAGCATGTTCGAAAAACCTGAAGTCTTTTATCTTCAATCGATTGTTCTTTATATGTTTTTTAAGCTGGTCAATCCAAGCTTCCTTGTAGTAATGCACGATTTATTTTATTGAGTGTCGATAAAGGTAGGAGTTTTATGATTTCATTCAGGAGTACTACGGAACATAGAAGGCAAAGGATTTATTTTTTGAGTTCGACAACCATCGAATTCCGTAGAACTCCAAACTTATTTTTCACTCCCCACTGGGTAGGTTTATAATTTATATTCGTAGAACTCTTGAAATAAAAATTATAAATTGTAAAAAAGAAATTGCATTTGTTCCAAGATGATAAGGAATAGACGAACTTAAATAGTGATAGACCAACTCCTTTTTTTCTTCCGATTGCATTACAGTCAAATTTTATACTGTAATATAATCAATCCCCTCTGAAAAGACCCTATTTGCTTACATTTCTAAAGTGGGATTCGCAAGCGGACTTTTGAACACATTTTGTTCATAAGCGCTGGAAGCCTTATATAGCAAGGGTTTTGAAGTTCAATTGTATTTGTTAACAAGCTATGGTGTACAATTGTTAGAAAATAAAAAAGATAATTCTTGCAAGGTGTTGTACGAAAGCGATTTTTGTAAATCGTTCTGACTAAAAATTAACTGGATAAAAAAATAAAGAGGATAGTTTCCTATCCTCTTTGGGCTTTCATGCAGTATATCCTTGGCGGGAACTGTAGGACTCCAAATCCTACAGGCATAATCTGCGGTGTGCAATTGCACTGAACTTAAGAAGTTCTATAGCTTGTCTGGACTCAACCCAATGATCCAGACTTTTTTTTATCCAGTTTTTTTATTTGTACGTTTCAAATCTGCGGTGCAAAAATGCGGTGTATAAATGTGATACAAAAATGCGTGCAAATTTGTTCCGTATGCGGAACAAGTTATTACCATCTGGCAGTAATTATTAACAAGCTTTCGTTTTCCTTTCGTTTCCCTTTCGCGCAAATTTCGTCAAAATTACGTTTTTCTATTTGTTGTTTTTAACAAACAGACAACTTCCATGTTTTCAAATTTGAAAACAGAATTACAAAATATGTAATTAAGTTACATAATATGTACATAAAATGTACAGAGAATGTTCAGTAAATGTTCATCAATTGTTCAACAAATGTGCAGTAAATGTTCGGTAATTGTTCAGTTACTGTTCATTGGAGGGAACAAAAAAAGAGTCCTGCTTTTCTGAACGTTCGAAGACCAATGTATCATTTTTTAATTCCCTCCTTCCATCCCATTCGAACACCAGCACTTCAGTTGCAGACTTTAAAATGAAGTAGTAAATCCAGTGCGCCTGTTCAATGGAATATTCACCCATCATCAACTCTTCGTTTTCAACATCCCTGATTTCAAAAACCAAACCCTTACGTATCTGTAGTTCATATTCGAAAAGATCGTCCGCAAGTGATACGTCCTGCCATTCACCTCCTACGTCATAAGATTTTCCAGCATTGAAACAATTTTATTCGTTATGTGTACATCTGGAGCATCAGTAAATAAAATGTTACTAAATGTAATAATGACAATTAAGCCAACCGAAATCCAGAATAATGCATTTAGTTGGTATTTCATTTTTGCCCGATAATATAAAGTACGACAGTAAGTAAAACTCCAACGATTGCAGCTACAGCAGCAACTACAGCCCAGCCGTAATTCTTTTTTGCAATTGCTAAGCTTTCAGCGGTATCTAAATACATTTGATTTTCCTTTAGTTCTTTTTCAATCTGTAACTGCATTGCGGTGACATATCCGCCCCCTGTCAAAATGGATTCACCTTTAAAAGTAATTTTGTAACCGCTTGCATTAAACAAGAGTGCTCCATCCTCCTTTAGGTGAATAAGAATGAAAGTCATATCGTGGAAGGAAATAATTTCAGGTGAAATCCTCTTTACAATTCTCATTGCCATATCACTATCCCCAAAGAACGTTTTGATTTCCTTCGCTTCGTTTAATATAAAATCTAATTTTTCTTCGTTGGTCATAATTTCAAATATACTTGAATTTTAAACGGAAAACCCTCCGAAGGCTTATAATGCTTCGAAGGGTTTTCATCGATAGGTTGTTTTCTGTCATCCATCCTAACAACCCCCGTAGGACATCAAGTCGTAGTTAGGTAGTACTAATTCCTAACCTTTTGCACCTTACGTCAACGCTCAGTCCGTTGAGTTTTCTTTTTGCGAAGCAAATTGAAAACAGTAAGTAAACTAACAATCGCTGTAATACACTGAGTAAGAGCCTGAATAAAATCGGTAGTGGAGCTAAGCCCCGTCATCGGTTTTTAATCATGATACAAAGATAATTTTTCCTATGATACTACCCCATTCCGTTTTAGAAATTCAATGTGCAAACAAGTGCATTAATCCCCCTGAGAAAAGCGTCTCATTTTATGAATACATGATAACCACTTACACGAAGCCAGGACAAATCGTTTTATATTCGTGCGCTCGTTCAGGTGCATGCGGTGAAGCTGCAATTAACAGCAACCGCAATTTCATTCTCTTTGAGAAAGAAAGCAAGTACGTACAACTCATTCAACAAAGATTGAGTTCAACTACGTTTTGACAAAATTGTTTTCAGAGCATTTATTATTTCAATACTTATCTTGACTATGGGATAGTCAATCAATACCGTATGTAAAAGATCAACGGTATTTTCTTCACTTACATTATTTGTTACCGACAGTAGGACAACCATAAGGAAGAAAAATATTTCAACATTAAAGTGCTGTTTGGTAAGCCATTTCAGGAACATACATCAAACCGTTTTAACTGTTAGAAAAAAAACCCGTGTTTCCAGCTCTTACGAAACTGGACTTTCCTGAATCTTAGCGTAGTTTATTTTTGGCTTAATTGATGGACGTGATGGATGTCGGTTGTAGCGATGATGTCTTTGTAGTGCCGTAGTGATGCCTTTGATAGTGCCGTAGTGTTATCGTTATGACTTTGATGGCGATGTGTTGGCGATGTGTTGGCGATTGTAGACGATAGTGCTTTGTTATGACGGGTTTGTCCTTTTGATGTGCCTTTTATTTTTTGTTTGCTATCAGGAAAACGTTTGTTAACGCAGGTGCTAAGATAATATACTTTTTTGTCAGTTACGCAACTGATATTAAAATATTTTTGAATCTGCATTTACTTCATCCTGATAGATTCTTACCAAGTAGAACTCCTGCCATTAAACTTATTAGGGAGATAAAGATATGCCCAACAGTAGCACCGTCAAGAATATGTAGGTATCCCATGATGCAGAGCGCAGTTATAAGGATTGAGAAAATTCCGAAGATGAACTTTTCGCTATAGAGCGGTTTTTGATTTGCTTTCATTTCATTCAAGTTTTATGTCATCATATCATGCCATTGAAATAAAGTCAACATGGCATTTATACGAGTCTTGAATGAACGCTCGAAAAGGGTATGGGAATCAATAGTAACGCCTAAAAATTTCGAAGGTTTCAGCTTTCTTGCAATTTATACAATTTGTCTTGCAATTAAAATAACTCATAATGAGCAGGTTACGACCGCTTTGGGAATTGCTTACAAAAATTCTGTCATGCTATTTATTCCATGACGCTGATCACACACGAATCACGTCATGATGATTGGCAAAAAAGAAACCTGTACTGGTAAATTATGATCCGACACCAAATCAAGCTGAGGTCTGGGGATACCTACTCGATGATACCACTGAAGAGATATTATTCGGTGGCGTTGGTGGTCTAAAATCGACACCGTTTCTGAATGGTTGCTAACAAGCTGCGTAAAATATCCTGGCTCCCGATGGCTCTTGGGTCGTTCATCGCTGAAGGATTTGAAACGAACATCGCTCGTCACACTTTTTGAAGTGATGAACAAATGGAATGTTACGGCTGATCATTAAATTGCAATCATCATGACCACACAATAACTTTTTCTGTGTTCAATAAAAGCCAAATAATTTCGGTTGACCTGTTAGAAGCTATTTAGGCTGTTATAATTGATCCCGAAGGTAGAATTGCGGTTTTTTTGTGCTTTCAAATTTGCCGGTACGAATTCGGTACGAATCAAGAGGGCAAGTAAGAAATTGAAATGTCACTTTCCATTTCGGGACATCATTATTAATAACTCGCTTTCTTTACAACTGAAATTCGTCTCCTAAAAAATCCCTCTCCATATGCCATTCGTTATTGATGAAAATGTATATCCAGTAAAGAACAATCCTGTTATCTCAAGATATATGGACCTAACAAAATTTGTCTCCATTCTTCAAAAGAAAGCACTCTTCTTTTCAAGGGTTGATAAACTAGAAGACCCTTTTGAAGGAACATTGCCGAAATCAACCCATGATGCAATTACCAAACTTTTAGGGGAAGCCGTAAGCTCCATCAAATGGATGAAGTCGGTATTGAACAAGCCGCAAGTAATTATATTGAACAGTTTGCAGCCAATAAACCATTTACCGTTGTCAGTTGTTGGCATGCCAACAAAGGGGAGAATGCAGTAATGTGGCACGCTTATACAAATGTCAAAGCCGGAATAATGGTTAGGTCTACATATGAGAAATTAAAAGACAGTATTAAAGATTCAATTGATAGAGTTCATATTTCGGAGGTGAAGTATTTGGACTACGAAAAAAATGTAATGTTGGTGAATAGCACCAATTTCCCATTCGTGCATAAACATCATTTCTACCAGGATGAAAAAGAAATACGTGCTCTTATTCAAGTTGCACAACCAAACTCAGGTTGGAATTGGGAAATTCAAGAAAGCCAAAAGGGATTATTTGTAAAGTGCAATCCTGAAATACTTATTGATGAAGTAATTGTTGCACCATTTGCAGAACAATCATACTTCGATATTGTAAGAGATGTTTCTCTGAAGTATGGTCTTGATAAGCCTGTAAGGTATTCCGGATTGAGAGGGTAAAGAATTTTACTCCTCCTGTAATTCCTTAATTCGCTCCTTCATTTTCTTGGTAATTGGAATCATTAACTTTCTTAATTCACCAATGTACTCAGTGTGAATCTTACTCGCTGCTTCTTCTTGATTCACTTTTTTAAATTCTTCATTGGATAAGCTTTTCATAAAATGAAAAGCATTTACACTAAATTTAAACCATGTTTTATAATCAAGCTTTTCTCCATCCTTCAAATAAAATTCAAACTCAACCATTAGAGTATGACATTTTGATACAAAATCCCCATAGGTATCATTCTCTTGTTTAAATGCTAATGCATTATCATGAGCTTTTCTTCCGGCATTTTCCCATTCAGGTCCGGAATCCATTTTCATATCCTTCAGATACTTTTTCTTCCTACTAAAGAAATTCATAAGCAGACTAAACATCATGGCATTAACAGCGGACCTTATTACGCTAATGCCGATTCCCTCAAATTGAGAATGGATTGCCATGACTCGTTCCAACCTTCTCTCCTTTCGGTCTTCTTCTCTTTTTTTTCTATCCAACCAATAACCAATGAGCACACCAAGAAGGGTTCCGAAGACCCCAACCCAACCTTCGGAAATATTAATTTGAAATGGAAACCACCACCACATGAGCGGAAAGGTAGCTATAAAATAAAGCCGGGACCAAAACGAGTACCCGACTTTATAAGTGTATATTTATGTCATGACCGAAATGAATATCACGAGGTATGAACCAGAGGAATTTTCACAGTGACGAACTCAGTTTTAATTTATAAGCATTATTAATTTAATACAAAAGATAGAAAAATTTTGGAAAAGAATTTACACTAACGTAATTATTTAAATTTTGAATAGTGTAAATTTATTGTTGGTGGAATGGCTCCATAAAATCCTTTGGTGGATATACATCTTTAAAAGCAAACCCTGCAAGATTAGCATTAGGAGGTAAGCCTGGAATCATTTCATTTTGACTTGTTCGCAAATAATCAGTATAAAAACCAAGAGACCTTGGAGGAGGCATTATAAAACAATCCAATTTTCCGTCAACATTGAAAGCCCACTCATCCAATATTTTTTCATTACCGGCTGTCTCCGTAAAAAGATCAATGATAACTCCGGCATTGTATTTATCTGAATAAAAAAAAGTATGAACTCCTGGTCTTCTTGTTCGTGGATAGTATAACCTGTCACGTCTTAATCCATTCCATTTTAAAACAAACGATTGAGTAAATGGATACTCCATCCTCTTACCAGGATTACCATGATAAATCATTTTGGCAATCTTCTCATTATGTTCAGCACCCAATGAGAAAGGTTCAAAGCCTTGAAGATTTGACGTACTGACTCTCCAAAAAAGTGAAAGAATAAAGAGCTTGAGTTTTTGGTATTTGATACGCTCATAATGGTAATAACTTGTCCAAGTTGGATGAACTCCTTTGGCATAACCTCTTGTAATATAATTCTTGGCAATGTTGTTATAAAGTTGGGCACTGTAACTCTCCCTGATGCTCATAACCTTCTCGCATCGTTTACAAAATATGTATTGTTCAACTTCTCCTTCGTAATTCCTATCTCCTTCTCTCATAGTCCAATGGGCATTGTTTGCATCGACTCCCACAATCAAAGGAGGATCCGGTGCTTTTTCAATGTTTGCACGGATGTTATTAAAAAAGAACTTAGAAAAAATGTGACTTTCCTTATGCTTCACAGTGTTTGGTTTACCGCAAAGTCTGCAAGGTTGCTCGAAGTTTATATTTTCCGGCATGGTTCCAAAGATAGATGTATCCATTTGATGTTCCGCAGAGGGTCTTAACATTTACACCATCCAATATTTTTCCAATTCTTAGAAAATATTTTTTCGATGCTTGTTGCAGATATGAATCAAAAGATTATTTTAGGTGACCAACTTCAAATATTATGGAAGATATATTCACTGGTTTCCGGTTCTATGATTAAAGAGGTATTCAATGGCATTCTGAAAAAGGAATGCTTGATGAACGATACTGTTTTTATTAACAAGATTTTTACAATGGAGAAAAGAGTGACAAGTATTTTTGGAATTTTGCAATTCGAGACCTCGTAGAGAAGTTCATTTTTTAAAATCGTCTCCTGTAATACTCCTTAGAGAAAGTTATACTTCTTACAGTGAAAGTTATACTCCATCAGTGAAACATGTGGAGTAATACTTCTTGTATACCCATTCCGAAAAAAGTACTTTCTTTCATACTCTTTCTTTCACTTTGAGAGGTAAAGACTGACAAAAAAGTCTCTTAAGTATAAAACATGTCACATATTGCGGTGACATCATGACAATTTTCTATTAGTAAATCACAAGTAGTATATAACCTTGAATACCTTATACACAGCGACCTTCAGGGCTTTTCAACATAAATTGTTATTAAATATTGTACTTAGTAAAGAGTACTTAGCAAGATTTTGGCAGAGAAGAATGATTATTTTTAACCCATAATCACAATCAACGATGTATTATTTACAAAGTTTGAAATCCGAATTGCTGAAGATTATTACCAATGCAGGATTCAAGGGCACGGACTTAAAAGATTCGGAAGAAGAATACACTCCGAATAGAAATGATGACCCCTTCTTAAGAATAGATTACACTCCAATGAATTTTTATTTTAAGTTTAGAAATTCAAGGAATGTAACTTACATTGAAATGGAACCAGGGTCAGTAAGACCGTACATGTCTCTCAATTACTCAGAGAACTCTTTAAATAAAAGTAAAGTAGTTGAGTATTTACACTCTTGGATAAAATTCGTTCAGCGTGAAATAAAAGCGGATGAGGATATTCTAATAATGAAAAGGCAAACCAAAGAAGTTGAGTATGTGCCACAGAATTTATTATTGGAAAAAGAAGAAGAGGAAAAAATAAATCCTGTTCCAACAGTCATGGAAAATCAGAACCCTGGTGGAATGTTACTTTCTCCGGAACAAATGGACAATTTACTCAATCAAATCCTTCCTAAAAATAAATAATCACATGTTGGAACCATACTATTTAGAATCCGATAAGGATAAATACAAGAAGTTAATAAAGAAAGCAGGACTCAAGATTGTGGATTTTGATTTTATTGATGCCGGTCGTAAACCAGGAACAAGAATTATTCCTCGATTGACAGTTACCTACGGATCCAAAGGATATAAATACATTTTGGATTACTTGTATACAAACGGATTTTATCAAGCTGCAATAACTCCAAGAAGAAAATCTCATGTAGAAGATAAGTTATACTCCAAAGATACTCCAGGAAGAAGTTTTGATAACACGCTGGGAATGTTTGAACTTTGGTTGGGGCTGATCAATCGAGAGATGAATGCGGGTTTAAAAGATGAAGATTTTATTGTGGATGAAAACAATAATCCAGGAGGAATAATTACGGATGGTCAGAACATAGATTCCATTATTCAAAACCTTATTTCTAAAAAGCAATAAATATTATGCGTACACTGAATTTAGAATATTTCAATCCCGCAGACATTGATAGACTTTATGATGCAATCACTGATATGAGATTGAATGAAGACGATTTTTTATTTGAATCAAAAAATCCGGATAGGAAATTTATCCATGAGTTATTGATTACATACAAACCATTACAATACAATGTAACATTTGAATATTTGGATGGGAAAGAGGAAAAATGGTACGCTCGCTATACTCCAGGTCCACACGGAAACAAACAACAACCTTGGAAAGCAGATAATAAAGGACCGGACTTCCATCACATAGAAAACTTCTTTAAGTCATGGCTCCGGACAATCAAACCTCATATTGATGCTATAAATAAGAATAAAATAAAAAATAATCCTACTCCTGGAGGTTTAATCATTGATGGGAATAAAGGAATTGATTCTCTCATTGAAAATTTCATAACCAAAAACACCTGAATAAATTATGGAATATTACCGTGAAAAGGATTTGAATGAACTCCAATTAATTATGGAAAAGTACGAGTTCAAGAGAGAAGAATTCCGGATTGAATATTTATCCGCTTCTGCAACAGCGGTTCCACCTCTTATAATCTATTATCCGAAAAAAAGATTCCAGTTCATTGCAAGGTTGTTACCCTTACCCCATACTTTTGAGTTTGAGATTAAACCAAACGCAAAAACAAATAGGCTTATGCGGATAAGGGCCAATAAGAGAGGAGATGAATTTGAAATCATCAAAGATTATTTTGAGACCTGGATTCGGTACGTGAAGGAGGATACTCATACCAGTATTACCCCTCCAGAACAAATACATCAACCAACAGGAGGTAAAATATACAGTACTCCGGAGGAATTTTTCAAGGATGTAATCAAGGGTGGAACAAACTCCGGAACATACATCCAGGATTAATCTTTTCCAGGAGCAAAGCTTTGATTGGCTTTGTAAATATAGCTGACTTCTTTTCCAGGATAAGACATTTCGGAGTTTGCAAGATTGATTTGGTCCGTTCTCATGGTCATCATACTTTGAAGAATTTTGGATGCCAAAATAAATGGTTGCAGAGCAAAATTCAGTGTTACACCAAGAAATCCATTCACGGATTTTATTTTATGCCTCTCCATCTGCTGGAGGACATTTTGAAAAGCGGAAACTTGAAACACCAAAAACATTGGTTCTTATCAGAGCGACATGACAGAGACACTCTGAAAATCCGTTTTGTGCTGACCCCTTTCTCTTTTGTTTTTCTATTGGCAGGTGAAGAACAGTTTTACATTGTACTGGAAACTTTGGATACTGAAGAAGCAACTTATTTGTGGCATTTTGCAAAAGACAAACCGACACTTAGAACCAAGTTGAAGGAAATTGATGCACAGCTTAATATTATCAGAAATAAGGGAAATACAACCTGATAATTTTAGCCGCGTCATGCATGATTATTCCAACGACAAAAAAGGATTTATTATTTGGAAAGGTTTGCTTGAAGAACAAATAGCTTGAACAATTCCCTTAAAAAGCTGGTCGCACAATAATTTTATGAGGAAATGGAAGGAAAAAACTCCTTTAAGTGAAATAATTGCTTGAATTCATCTTTTAATTGGTTCGATAATCGAAGTCCAAGGGCTACTGAAGGAAACACAAGAACCGCCATTTCAATATGATCTGGCGGTTTTTTCGTGAATTCATTTTTTTTCAGCGACGTGTAATTTATTAGCCGCTGCTTAAATTTATTTTCTATCTCCCCGAAAACACAATCCCAAACTCAAAGCTCCCTCCTCCACCGAGATAAGAACCCAGAGGCGATACATTTACATCGTATGAAATCCTGAAAATATGTTCATACTTTTTCAGGCCAATCCCGATAATAACTGCATCCTGGTTACGGTAGTCGCATTGCAGGACCGCTTCGTACTGCGTATCAGCAATCCTGTAATACGACAACATACCGATGTTCAATTCAGTAGCCCTCGCCTCATTCATATAGAGAAAGCGTGGAATAACCCGCAGCTTATTTTCAATCCAGAATTCGCAGCCGCCATTTATATTAAACCGCATTGGCGCTTTCATCTTGTTATCTGTAAATGATTCATTGGGTTGCGTTAAATGGAAGACTGAAATTCCAATGAATGGATGTGCACGCCGTGTGCTGTCAGTGTACTTGTAAAAAATTCCGAAGTTGGCATCCAAACCTGCGCGGCTCGTTCTCGAAAAATTTTCTTCGTTTGGAAGCGCTTCGTCAAAGTCATGAATCGATCCGGAATATTGTGCGTCATAAGTGAAGCTACCCGGGTCCATCTTCCTGTACACCATTCCAAGCTGCAGTCCCGTCGAAAGCAGATGCTTCCTGTGGGAGCTGCTCATGATATCATATGCGCCTGACAACATCAGGTTAAACGTATTCAGAAATCCGTTTCCTGCATTGTCGTTCACAAGGCATGCGCCGAAACCGAAATTTTTATTTCTTCTCCTT
>Ga0193740_1000032_pt1 | contig 35642 bp, 23 predicted proteins | sample L2s1metaG_FD_145072 | JGI IMG/M metagenome (GOLD analysis project Ga0193740, IMG submission 145072) | Soil microbial communities from a riparian zone of the East river system, Colorado, United States - L2s1 | ecosystem: Environmental > Terrestrial > Soil > Riparian zone | place: USA: East River... | reverse complement strand
CTGTTCTTAAGAATTATCTTGAATTAAATGATTATGAAGTAACGCTTGAAAGAGATGGCCGTCTCGGCCTTGCCGCTTTTCAACGTGAAAAATTTGACATCTGCCTGCTGGATGTAATGATGCCCAATATGGATGGCTTTACACTGGCAGAAGAAATAAGAGATGTTGATCCTGATATCCCTCTCTTCTTCCTAAGCGCTAAAACAATGAAAGAAGATGTGATACAGGGTTATAAACTCGGCGCCGATGATTATATTACCAAGCCTTTTGACAGCGAAGTATTGCTTTTAAAAATAAAAGCAATTTTGAAACGTAACGAAGAGATCAATAAAGAAGCGGACAATAAGGAATTTGATCTTTCTACTTATCATTTCAATCCAAAACTTCGCCAGCTGATACACGGAGGCATTACACAAACATTGTCGCCAAAGGAAAATGAGTTGCTGAAAATGCTGGCTGAACACCTTAATGATCTATTACCAAGAGAAGCAGCATTAAAAAAGATCTGGGGCAGCGATACTTATTTTAATGGTCGAAGTATGGATGTTTATATTGCCAAGCTTAGAAAATATTTAAAAGACGATCCAAAGATCGAGATAGTGAATATTCATGGAAATGGGTTCAGGCTGGTTGTGCAGTAGAACACGATTAACGAGATTAACACGATTAACGAGATTAAAAAAGGATTAAGAGGAAATCTTAATCCTTTTTTATTTTTACAAGCTGGCCTTAGTTTATGGTAAAGAATATTCCACAGTAATATCTACAAGATCATAATTAACCACAACAGAACCTCTACCGCTGGGCGGATAGCTATCAATTCTTACCCCAAAATATTGATGATTAACAATGGCAGGTGTCCATTGGTATGCCTGGTTATGATTAAATCCTCCGTTGCTTCCACTCCCGCTTTGGGAAAAAACATTTTCTGTTTCTGTATTCGGATACATTTTACCGGGATAGTCATCCAGGTAAGTCCAAAATACTCCATACGTACAGGGTCCGTACCCGCACTGATACCTTTGCATTCCAGAAAGAAAATAATCCCCGATTGCCGGACTGCCACTCTTGAATCGCCTTACCCTTACCGCAATATTTTCAATAGTTGCATTATCCGGTATGGTGAATCCGAAACCTTGTAATGCCAGGCTTGTAGCCGAACTGCCATTAGCACTTAATTTTTTTGTAGTGGCATATTTGCCATCATCTGTTGATACATCTCCGGCTGTGGCCCGGGGATAACCCTGATCTCCGAAGACTGCCTGGAAATTATTAAGGTTATTGAGAAATGTTGCAGTCCTTGTTTGAGATATGAGGCCAGATGCAGCTACATTTTCGCCACCAGCCTGTGAAATTGACTCAGGAGGAAGTTGTGATGGATCTGTTGAATTAAAATCCTTCTTGCAATTCACGCATAAAATAAAAACAAGCAAATATCCAATGCCACGTATGATTGATAAATTTGAGAAGAGCTTCATAAAGATCTTTTTAATGGTTTAAAAAATTGTCTCGTTAGTTTAAGATTGCTGATGTTCTGAAAACATTTCATTGCATTGTTTTAAATCTTTTATTCAAGTTTTATTATTTTGCCTGTATGCTTTTGTTTTCCGTTGCTTATAGTATAAACATAAACTCCGTTAGCCAACAATGCATCTCCAAAAGAAGTATTATACACTTCTCCCTGAACTACACTAGCGGAAAACAAAGTGCGGATCTTTATACCGGCAATATTGTAAAGTTCAACAGTTGCATTTCCATTTTCTGATGCAGTAAATTGTATGTTCGTTTTTGTTGTAAAAGGATTGGGATAAATAATGGGTGCCTTCAACGGTTTTGCTTCCGCCGTTGTCGAAGATCTGCCAGAAATTGTTACAGGCTGAGAATATTCTACAGTGATCTCAACAAGATCGTAATAAAGTACTACTGGACCTTTTATCGGGGCATACACTTCGAAGTGTAAGCCGAAAATCGGGTTATTGATTATAGCAGGGGTCCACTGATATGGTAAGTTACTCCCGCCTCCATTGTTTCCACTCCCGCTTTGAGAATAAGTACCTTCAGTTTCTGTTGTCGAAAAGAAATTGGGATCCGCCCAGCGAACACCATATAGAGTAAATGTCCCCGGATTGACAGGATGCTCTCTAAGCAGCGAAGCAAAATATTCCATTATTGAACCTTTCCCGGTTTTAAATCTCCTGGCTCTTACATTTATATTTTGAATTGTAGCATCACCAGGAATATCGAACCCAAAACCCTGTAATAAAAGGGTTGCACTACTTCGACCACCTGATAATTTTCTTGTATATGCATATGAATTATCATCAGCTGATACATATTCCGGGCCCTCCTGGATCCAACTATCAATATAAGCTTCATGAAAGTCATTAAAAAGAGTTGCGGTCCTTGCTTGGGATGAGGTTTGTGCGATGCCAGAAAAGTAATTTGCAGAAAGGATTACTACAAGTAATAAATACTTTCTCATAAGAAGTTTTTTAGCAGTGAATAAATAGTCGAATACAAGAACTGGTCCCTGGTGGAGAGAGAATTTTTTAAAACAATAAAAAAGAATTATTAGTTCACTTATCTAACTTACAAAACCTGGCTATTGAGGAGTTATTCGAATAATGAAGGGAATACAGTAATGAAGATAAATTCTTTTTGAATAAACTCGAAAAATTTGATGATGGCCAAACGCTAATAAAAGCTAATTAAAATTAATGGCGAAATATAGCCGCCATTAATTACAAAAGTTAAGTGATGATCATTCATCTTGCGATCACAAACTTTCTCATTGATCTTATTGCTTGATCAACTTCAGTATTTGCTGCTGTTTTCCCTGCGTAACTTCAATAAGTTATAGAAGATTTACGAATGCGGAAAAGGTCGTATCCGCTAAGCAAATCTTCATATTCCTTTAAATGTTTGGATAATTGATGATTTCTTTCACATCACCGGGGCTGACTTATAATTCACTTGCTGGTGAAGAAAACATCGGCGACGAAGTAAAAGATGAAAACTAAAAAGAAGTGAGTTGCAGACAGAATAAAGAATTGATCTGTGTTATTATTTTCTCCATGATAAAGCATTAACGTTTTGCCCAATTAGCTTTCCCATAGCCTGTCCTACTACATTATCCTGCCGCGTATGGATACCACCCTGTAAGCGGCTATACCCGCATTCCTCGGCGGTCTGCCAGAAAGAACCGTAGGTACGCGGCTTGAAATCAATATTTCGGACAACGTCTTTCACCCGGAATTCATTTGTGTTGTCTGTCAGACTGAAATTATCCCCAAACATCGCTGTAAGAACGGTTGCCATGGCTGCAGCTTGGGTTGAATGTCCAGAGGAAAATGCAGGGAATGGCGGTTCCGGCCAAAACTGAACATAAGTGGTATCTATAAACTTATCAATGTAAGGAAAAGGACGTTGTGAATGATAGGTGTATTTACATCGCCAGCAATCAATAAAAGCTTCTGCCACCGCCATTCCGGTTCTGGCATAGGCCTCCGCTGCAGTAAATAAATCCGGATTCTTTTTCTTCAGGGAAATAGAGGCGATATTGTATGAATGCCCGGGAGGAGCATAACTTTGTTTTGGATCATCACTCCACCACAATGCAATTTCTTTTTCTTCCAGGGTAAGATTCTTATTGATATTGTAAACTTCCAGGAATTCCTTGTAACAATCCGATGTTGGATCGGTTGAATATGGAATAATGGGTGGGATTGGCACAGTTGTATTAGCAGGGATAAAGTTTCGGTTCGCTCCCCAATAGGGATGCATGGGATATGGTAAAGCAGACTGACTGCCGGGAGGTGGCGGGATCCAGTAACCAGTACCTTTAGGGTATTGATAATTACTGTCGAGGATATATTTTTGGCCATCTTTTCCTCCATCTGTTTCTGACCAGGCAAAAATGGCATCAGCAATTTCTTTACCGAACTGGACAGAACGGCTGATCATTTGCTGATCATTTGTTTTTTTAAATTCCTGGTCAAGAATCAGTGCTTCCAGGGAATCTATTTCATCTGAAGTATTATATGGATAAAATTTCTTAATGATGGAAGCCTGCCCTGCATTCAATGCCACTACCCAGTTATACTTTTTGGAAAGGTCCGGAACCGGCAAAGCTGGCATCTGGTTTAGTTGGCCTGATACACTTTGGTGAACCAAACTCCCATAAACCACACTTTCAAACATGGTGAGGCCTATATAACCCAAAACTCTTGACGTATAAGTAGGAGAATTAGGCTGAGATAATATAACTGTACGCAAAGTCATATGCGCCCATTGTATGGCTACGTTCGGGGTAAGTAATGCATCGTTTGGCGTATTTCTGGGTACATCATTCTTGGAACAACCGCTAAATAGAATGACAAACCCCGCCATCAGTAATATCGCTGTTTTCAACAGATTTTTGAATCCATATCGCATAACAACTTGATTGATTTTGATAATTGATTGTTCTTACAATGCCACATTTAACCGAATGGTCCAGTTTATACTTGTTCCCGTTCTTTTAACGTATGTGATCCATTTGCTATCCCTCGCATCATAGAGCCAATTGCCTTGAGGAAGAGCAGGCCCGGGGTCACAGGCAATTGTCTTTCTATAACCATTTAGTTTAAACGCAATGCTTAACCACATATCCTCATTTTTTAATGTTATGGGCTGTGTTAATTTATGTATGTTCCATCGGTGGCTTAATGCACTATCTGTAACATCAGCGGAATATAACAGGGTACCTGGAATGGAATCATTTGATGGCCCATAAAGTTTTAGTTTAATTGAATCAGGTTTTTCAACAATAAAGTAGTGGATCTCTTTGATCGTTTTGCCCACAAGGTTTCCAATTTTTGTGGGGGTAAACCGGGCTGCAGCTTCATAGTTGCCAATATCAAGTGACGGGGCATCTGCCTGGTTTTGTCCATAGTATAATAATTCACAATTGTTGCAGGATAAGGGTGGCGGAGGGGGTGGTGGAATTGTAGGATCATCAGTTTCTTCTCTACTACAATTCAAATTGGAAATAAATAAAATCACAACGAAAAGCTTCCATGCAGTTACAAAAAAATTAGTTGGTTTCATAAAATCTCCTTTTGTTTTAAGTGATGGATAATTATGTTCGATCACTATTAAATTATTTTGTTTGATAAATTTTTTATTGAAGTTTGATTCATCTTGCGATCACGAACTTTCTTGTTAGATTTAAATCACCCTTGTTAATTCTTACGATGTACATTCCCGGCCTGATGTCAGCTACCTGTATTTTAAATTGATTATGACCTTTAATAGTATTAACAGGATGCTGTTTTACCAATTGACCAATACTGTTTACTATTTGTATGTTAACTGACCCTTCTGTAGTACTGTTGAAATTCAAATACACAAATTCTGATGCAGGATTGGGATATAGGAATTGCTTATTGGTGTTTTCAGTTACCTCACTTACCGGAGCAGAGGCATAAGATGCATTTCCGTGACCGTCATAGAATGCCCGTGTCAGTAGAGAGTAACATCCAGCATTGTAAGCGCCATTCTTGCCTATTACTTTAATATAATAAGTAGCCTTTCTTGCATTTGAATTATAAACTACAACTTCACTTGAAGTTCCGGAATTGATAGATGAACCTATTAATTTTAAGCTCTTATTATAAACATACAAATCATAATCGGCAGGTAAATTCATAAGGTCGACTTGTAAAATGGTATAAGAATCGTTAGGTGTAACTATCTTGAACCAATCAACATCATTAGCTGAAGAAATAATACCAGCGATTGCAACTCCTAAATTGATTGCCTTTGCCTGGCTTGAAGTATTATTGGTTTCGTAAGGATCGATGCATATTGGCGGTGGTGGCGGTGGCGGTCCTTGTAAAGTTGTAAAAGATGATTGACCATTACTTCCCCAGTAATATAAGTTGCAAAGACCACGAACTCTCCAATCGTATGCGGTATTAGCTGTCAAGCCACTAAAGGTGTATGAAAGAGACTGGATACCTGCAGCATTTATCCATGTTGTTGAAGTTGATTGTTTATAATCAACGCTATAATTAGTTACGTTATTTGAGACAGCTAGCCAGTTAATTGTTGCACTACTATTAGTGATATTAGTTGTTGCTAATCCTGATGGAGCGCCACAAATCGTTTGGAATTGCCTTTGCCGATATGGAGAAGATGAAGAACTGCAGTTGGTTCTTATTCTCCAGTTATAAGGCATACCTGCACTCAAACCTGAAAGATTTACCGATGTGGAAGTAGTAGCGGTAGCAGCATTTATCCATACACTTGAATTGTACGGTGCATAATCAACATCATAACTGATCGCACTATTAGCAGCAGACCAGTTCAAAGTAGCGGACGTCGAAGAAATATTTGTTACACTCACTTCCCATGGCGTATTGCAAGCACCCAGGTTGCCCAAAGTAAACGTGCCATAACTGTTTAGCCCGCTCCAGGTCACGGAACCGTTTGTAGTTGTTCCAATACCAGAACCACTATGGCTAGACCATCCTCCCTGACCGAACCGTGCCAATGTAACCTCGGAAACATTGGTTATATAGGGTGAAGACCCGCATCCGCTTGCTGCATTCCAACTTACAGTCATATCCAAATTATCGGTTCCTTGTGGGTCCAGAGTCCAAAGTTCACAGTTACTGACATTAAAAAGACCTGGATCGGTTATTTGTGCGGTTTCCGATCCATTATTTGATCTTTGATAATATGCCCGAACAGTTGCGCTCTGACTTACTGGTGCGGAAATTCTCAGTGGCGCATAAACATTTTGATTACCAATAGGAAAAGTAAAAGGATCATCGCCAATTTTGTAAATCCATCCATCCACAAATGAAGCATTAGAAGCACCCGAAACAGTAGCGCCATCATAAAAAAACATATCGCCTGTGAAAGTAGTTCCAAGTGAACAGTTATAAGCACCCGTCGAATGCGCTATCGAAACAATTCCATTGATAAAGGTTGCATTTCCTTTGATGTGAACAGGATAACTCACGAAGAAATCTGTACCATCAAAAGTTATATCCTGGAACGTAATTCCAAGAGGTGCATTTATCCAGGTGGAGCCAGTAAATACAACCCCCAGCTTATCATCCTGGTTAATCGTTTGAAAAGTTGCGGGAATCATTTCGGATATACTGCACTCATCGTAAAATATTGTACCTACTTCAAAACCGGCCCCAACAAAAAGAGTGTGGGTTTTCGTACCATTTAGGTCGTCAATTTTTAACTCCCCTTGAATTTGCACATCTCCCGAAACTCTCAAAGAAACAGGATTTCCCGAACTAAAAGCAACTATACCATTTTGACTGACTACAACTCCTTCAGCAGGATAATCATTCAATTGATCAATAAGAAGTGACGCAATTGGGTTGGGCACAGATGCTGTTAGTTTCAATTCGTGAAATATTCTGATAGTAACAGCACCGGTTCCGGAATTTTGACCCGGATAGGTTGAGGTAGTGATCCAACTGCTGCCATTGTGGGTTTCCCACTTTGTGGCATCATTCCAATTACCGCTACCAATCGATCTGTAATCTCCGGATGACTGAGCAAGTACTGTAAAGCTGATTAGTATTGATGCTATCAATACTGATATGAACTTTTTCATGATTAAAGCTTTAAATTTTATGAAGTAGATATCATCTTTGAATTGTAAGAATTCCATTTATCTTCTGACTCCATTTGGAATAAATGAAGAAGAAAATAAAAATGCTGCTACTAAAAAAAGCCTTAACCGATTTATAACTTAAAGAATACAATTCTTTACATCAGGAGGGATATAACCGGATCTCTACTGCATCTTATTATGTACTCTTGCAATGAGTACTCATCATATCATTCTATTAAGGGGCCACAACTTCTGGTAAAGAATAGTTCACCGTGATCTTTACCTGGTCATAATAGACCACAAGGGCACCATTTGGGTTTCCATGGGTAAACCATACTCCAAAAGCCGGATCATTGATCATAGCAGGCGTCCATTGATATTCTTCATAATTCCCCTCTTCGTCAGGAAGACCGCCATTATCACCTGCTCCATTTTGAGTATAACTGATCTCAGTTTCTATACCTGGAATTAGATTTGAATTCATAAACAATACTCCATAACCTCTTCTGGGATTAGTTGTACCACGAGTAACCAGGTATACTATATGATCAGCAAGCGAACCTTTGCCTGTTTTAAATCTCCTGGCACTTACAACTATGCTTTCAATAATTGCATTTGAAGGAATATCAAAACGGAAATCCTGTAATATGATAGGTATAGAACCACGACTACGCGATAATTTTTTCGAAATAGCATATGAATTATCATCTGCCGAGAAATATTGAGCATTTGCTTGAAGCCAATGGTTAGGTGGAACTAAATTATTAAATACGTTACCAGAGTTGGTTTGAGTCAGGACAGAGCCAGGTGCAGCTACGGTTCCACCATCTGACTGTGAAATTGACCCAGGAGTAAGTTGCGATGGATCTGTTGAATTATGATCCTTCTTGCAACTCAAACATAAAATAAAAACAAGCATATATCCGATCCCGCGTATGATTGATAAACTTGAAAAGAGTTTCATAAAAGATTTTTTTTCTTGGTTTAAGTTCGTTGATGGTTTGAAATAAAACATTGGATAACTATCAAATTATTTTGCTTGATAAATTTTTTATTCAACTTTGATCAGCTTGCCAGTGTGTTTTTGTTTGCCGTTGCTTATCGTATAAACATAAACTCCGCCAGGCAACAATGCATCTCCAAAAGAAGCATTGTACACTTCTCCCTGGGCCACATTAGCGGAAAATAAAGTGCGGATCTTTATACCGGCAATATTGTATAGTTCAACAACTGCTTTTCCATTTTCTGATGCAGTAAATTGTATGTTTGCTTTTGTTGTAAAAGGATTGGGATAAATGATCGGTTCTCTTAAAGGTTTTACTTCTTCTGCAGCTGATGATCTCCCCGCTATTGTTGCAGTCTGAGAATATTCTATAGTGACTTGAACCAAGTCGTAACAGATCTGAACAGTGCCCTTTCCAATTGGATGATAGTTATCAATTCTTACACCAAAAGTGACTGCATTAACAATGGCTGGAGTCCATTGGTAAACCTGGTTGTGCTGAACTCCTCCGTTATTTCCGTTTCCACTTTGGGAAAATGAATATTCTGTTTCCGTTGCCGGATAAATTCTACCCGGGTAGGCGAGTTCTTCGTCATCCAGGTAAGACCACATTACTCCATATCTACTAGGTACACCAGGACTACCCTGGTATCGTTGCATTAAAGAAAGAATATGATCCCCGACTGATGGAGTTCCTTTTTTAAATCGTCTCACCTTTAGCACAATTTTTTCGATCGTAGCACCATCCGGAATGGTGAATCCGAAACCCTGTAAAGCCAGGCTTGATGTGGACTGAGTCCATGCTGCGGAATCTTTTTCACCTGTCAATTTACTGGTACAAGTATAGATATTATCATTAGCTGCCACATCCTGGGGGCGGGCATTGGGATAATTCTGGTTTCCGAAAACTTGTTGAAACTGATTAAGGTTATTAAGATAGGTTGCCGTTCTTGTTTGAGATGAGGTTTGAGCAAAGCCAAAAAGATTCGCCGACAGAATTACTAATAGGAGTAAATATTTTCTCATAAACATTTTTTTAGACTTGATACAAAACTTTAAAGGCATAGTAGTTCCTTGACCTCAATGAGGTTGGTTTTGATATCTTTTAGTGATATGATTACTATTTAAATTTCCAATTATTAAGAAACGGTAACAAGCAGGAGTTAACGAATGATGTGTTTGGATTAAGGAATGGATAACATTTCTCTTAAATCATACTTTTATTTTGGTTAAATCTGGATGTTTTGATTAATTTTCCATTGGCTATACTCGCATTTACCGGATTGTTCGTCATACTAATTGAGTTTGCAACGGATCACAATTTGTAAAACTTATTTTCCGATAAGTGCTGGCTTTAATTATACAGCATTAATTCATAAGCGAAATTTCCTTATCCTTTTCAGACAGCTTCTCAGCTTTTCAATTTATTTACAATACTTACTTTCCTGAGAATTTCCGTAATTCCAATTCAACTGTTTATGTCATACTTTAAGAAATTATGGCTTCTTATATTAGTATCACTTTTTATTTTATCATTCTCATCTTTTGCACAGCAAAAGATCTCAGGTACTGTAATTAACAGTAGCAATAAGTTACCTCTCCAGGGAGCAACAGTAAAGGTAAAGGGCACCAACCGTGCTGTACAAACTACGGAAGATGGAAGATTTTCCATTGATGGGTCAGTGGGTGAAATCCTCGTAATTACCAGTGTTGGATTTGAAAATTATGAAGCAAAAATTGTTTCTGCCAATAGCCAACTCAATGTAGAAATGATAATGGTGGGACCTACTTTAGATGAAGTTGTTGTTATTGGTTATGGTACTGAAAAGAAAGTAAATCTAACCGGGGCTGTGTCTGTATTAAAAGGGGAAGAATTGGTGAATCGGCCTACGCCTACAATTTCCCAGGCAATGCAGGGAAAGATCCCCGGTGTAAGTTTCAGCACAGGCCAATATGGTTTTGAACCTGGCGCTTCATTGATACTGCAGATCCGTGGCCAGGGAATACCTTTGATCATTGTAGATGGCATTCCGACCATATCATTAAATGGTATCAATCCAAATGATGTAGAATCTATGTCAATATTGAAAGATGCTGCCGCGTCAGCTATATACGGAGCAAGGGCACCTTACGGAGTTATATTGATCACAACAAAATCCGGAGCGACAAACGGCAAATTATCCATTGAGTACTCAGGAAATTACTCAAGTATCAAACCAATAAGAAAGCCACATCATGTCGATTCATATACTACGGCCTTAGCTTGGAATGAGGCTGCAGCAAATTCCGGTGCCAGTCCCTCTTATACGAACGCGACGATCGATCGCATATTGGCATACCAGGCCTATCCTTATCCCGGTTTACCTGAAACAGTACCCTCGTCTTCGAACCCGCTTTTATGGGGTAATGGCAGTGAGAGCAATGCAAATTATGACTGGTTTAATGTTTATTATGGAAATGGACATCGTTACCAGCAGAATCTTTCTGTAAGTGGGGGAAATAAAGGCGTTACATTTTTCTTATCAGGCGGGCTTGTTGATGATGACGGTGTGCTGCAAATAGGAAAAGATAATTACAGGAGGTATAATGCCAATGGAAAATTTGATGCTTCATTGACAAAATGGATGAAGCTAACTTTTAATACTCGTTATTATAATACTACCCGCAACACACCCACATTAGATAACCAGTCTAATTATGAAGGATTGTTCGCGCAGGTTGCCCGCACACTTCCTTCTCAGTACTTAACCTCACCCAATGGTGTTACTTCTATACAGTCAAAGGTTGCCAGTATAAGGGATGCGGGAAATGATAATATAATTACTAATGATATTGTTCAAAGGTTTGCAACCGAGATCACTCCATTGAACGGTTGGACGGTCAATGCCGATTTTACAATTCAGTTTACCCATAACGAGCTTACTTCTAATAATATTACAATTTACGAAGACAATGTAGCTGGTGACCTCTTGCCCCTGGGGAGCACTACACCTTCTTTTGTAGCAAAATCGCAGGATCTGAATACGTACAGAACATTGAATGTTTATTCCACTTATAAATTTGACCCAGGTGCCAAACACCATTTTTCTATCATGGCTGGTTACCAGCAGGAAAATGCTAAATTTTCTCAACTATCAGCAAGCAGTAATCTTTTAATTTCACAGTCTGTTCCTTCTATTGCCACTGCAGTTGGAACTACAAATGCGAATGATGATATTAACCTTTATGCAACTGAAGGTATTTTTTCCAGGTTCAATTATAATCATGATAACAGGTATCTGCTGGAATTAAATGGACGTTACGATGGCACGTATAAATTTGCAGAAGGCAAGCGCTGGGGTTTTTTCCCATCCATTTCTGCAGGTTGGAATGCATCCAATGAAAACTTCTGGCATGATCTAAAACCAACAATAAATGTTTTTAAGATCAGGGGTTCGTGGGGATCATTGGGTAACCAGCTAAACGCAGCCCCCTACCAGGACCTGGCATTATTAGGCATCTCTTCCAATTTGCAATGGACTATTGACGGACTAAGACCAAGGTTTGCCACAGCCGCGAACCTCGTAAATCCTGATGTGACATGGGAAACATCAAATACAATAAACCTTGGGTTTGACCTGGCATTTTTAAAGAACAGGTTAAACATCACAGCAGACATTTATCAACGCAGAAGTTTCGATCAGTTGGGACCTGCACAAGCAGTGCCGGCAGTTATTGGTGTTCCCAGTTTGCCGCAATCAAACAATATGGAAACCAAAACAAAAGGCTGGGAGTTTTTGCTTACCTGGAATGATCATATCGGAAAAGATTTTAAGTATTCTGTGACAGCGATATTATTCGATCATAAAACCACCATTACAAAGTATAATAATCCTACAGGAATATTAACCACTTCTTATTCGGGTCAGCAACAAGGAGAGATCTGGGGATTTGTAAGCGAGGGGTTGATTGCCACTCTTGCTGAAGCCGCTTTTATCAATACAGGATCTATTCAGCGACAAATATCAGGACAACCATGGAAAACAGGTGACATCAGGTATAGGGATCTTAATAAAGACGGACTCATTACAATTGGAGCCAATACAGTGAGCAATCCCGGCGACAGAAAAGTGATTGGTAACACAACACCAAGATATCAATACAGTTTAACGCTGCAGGCAGAATGGAAAGGTTTCGATTTCTCCATGTTCTGGCAGGGTGTTGCTAAAAGAGAATTGATGTTAAGTGATAACATGTTCTGGGGATTCGCTACCGGAGCTCAGAGTTCTATTTTCCCCGGTCACCTCGATTATTACAGGGATGTTGATGGAGATAAATACAAAGGCCTTGACAAAAACACCGAATCTTATTTTCCAAGACCATACCTGGATCTCAGCATGAATGCAAAAAACCAGATTCCACAAACCAGGTATTTGCTAAACGCTGCCTATGCAAGACTTAAGAATATGCAATTGGGATATCATATGCCTCGTTCGATCCTAAGAAAAATCAAACTCCAAAATATATATATATACGTGTCGGGTGAAAATCTTGCTACCATGACTGATATGCCAGAACATTTTGATCCGGAAACTGCCAATGTAGGAGTGGCGGGAAATGGCAAATCTTATTTTTCACAGTCTGCTATAACATTTGGTATTAACCTGGGATTTTAAATCAATAAAACCAAACTCAATATGAAAAAATATATATTCATAGTAATGGCAATAAGTTTGGTTGCCTGCAAAAAAAATCTTGATCAGCCCCCACAGGATCAGATATCCGATCCACAGTATTGGAAAACTGCACAGGCTCTTGAAACTTATATGTTGCAGTTTTATAATGCGTTTCCACATTTCAGAAACCAGGGGAGTATTTTCAGAAACCAGGGGACTCCTGTTACTGATTTTTTTATTGGAAACATTGGTAACGATGCAGTTTATGGTTCAGATCACCAGGTAATGGCCGCACCGACACCACAATTGAATGGCAGCAGGACAATAACCACATCTGGCGGTAACTGGAACTGGATAAATATCCGTTCAGTAAATATTTTTTTTGAAAACTATCAAAAAGTAAATGATCTCCCGGCCAACATCAATCATTTTGTAGGCGAAGCGCATTTTTTCAAGGCCTGGTTATACTTTGAAAAAGTGAGATTATTTGGAGATGTACCCTGGTACAGTAAGTCCATGCAGATCGATGATTCGGCATTGTATAATGCAAGAACTAAAAGAACAGAAGTAGTTGATTCGATCTTATGGCATTTAGACAGGGCAGTTGAAAAATTAAATTTCCGGAAAGATGCTGTTGGTACTAATAACCGCTTAAGTAAGGAAGTAGCATTAATTTTTAAATCAAGAGTAGCTTTATTTGAAGGAAGCTGGCAAAAGTATCATGCCGGAACTCCGTTTGGAACAGCAGGTGCAGATCCAAATAAATATTTCCAGGCGGTAGTTGATGCTGTAACAGAACTGCAAATTCCGAATAGATACACAGTAGGAATTACAAATACCGGGAAACCGGCTTCTGATTATAATTCACTGTTTAATTCTACAGACTTAAACACCAATACTGAAGTTGCCTTATGGTGCAAATTTGATAAAAATCAAAGTACTTTCTCTCATAACTTTCAGATATATATTACAAATAGAACTAACCAGGTTAGTGTAACCTATCAGCTGGTACAAAATTATCTTGCAAAAACGGGTTTGGCTTATGATTACAGTTCCGTTGCGGCAACTGTTAAGGGTTCTGCATTCTTAACAAAGATCGGGACAGACTGCGATCCAAGACTCAGCCAGGTGATCTGGACACCGGGACAAACCATGTGGGATAATTCAGGCGGCACGGTTCAATTTTCAAAACCCTACTTAGATAGAACAGGTCCTTCCAATAACAATACAGGTTTTCAACTTAATAAAGGCGTAGATCCAAAAGATCCAACAGCTGGTGGCGTACTGGGTTTTAGTAGTACTTGTGAAACCGGATCAGTGCTCTTTCGTTATGCAGAAGCATTGCTGAATTATGCAGAAGCAAAATTGGAATTGGGCCAGGCGCCTGATTATGGCAAAAGTTTAAATTTATTGCGCAGTAGAGCAGGCATGCCCAACTTTAGTGTAATAGCTGATGCAAACAGGCTTAATTATGCAGACTGGGGTTATGCAGTAACGGATGAACTTAATGAAGTGCGGAGAGAAAGAGCTGTTGAGATGGCTTGTGAAGGATACCGTTTCGATGACTGGCGCCGATGGAGAGCCCATAATTTATTTTTGAATAAACGGCCTTTGGGTTTCCCCTACCTTGCTTCAGAGTATGCTCCAGGTTTAGTAATTCCAACAAATGCTGCTGGTTTTGTTGATCCCTATAAAGTGATCATACCAGGAGGATATAAATTCAATGTGGGCAGAGATTACCTGGAGAGTATTCCAATAAATGAAAGAACATTGAATCCAAACCTTACACAGAATCCTGGTTGGTAAGAAAGTAATCAGTTATAGAATAATCATTAGGAAGCTTACAAAAAATAGTTTGTTTACTTTTTCACATAAGAAATTTCTTTACCCAACTCTAAACATCTTTTTTAGCGCCGGAATAAATATTAAGGAAATCCTCTTTGCGTTGTTTTGATACAGCAAGTGCGTCGCCATTAGACATGATCAATTGTCCACCTTCTCCGCGAACATATTTTTGAATTTCCCGGAGATTGACGAGGTAAGATTTATGTATACGGAAAAAGTCATAACCACTGAGCATAGTTTCATATTCTTTTAAATGCCGGGAGGTTACAATTCTGTCCGCTTGCTTCAAAATAAATTTTGTATAAGGTCCGCTGCTTTCACAATAAATAATATCACTGACATTTACAAACAATAAACCATCAAGGGTGGACAGGGCGATCTTGTGATTATTTTGGGAACCACTTTTTAAGTTATTTACCAGCACTTCCAGGTTCTTATTCAGGTATTCACGATTCAGTCTTTTTTCGGCCTTTGCAACGGCGATCCTAAGTTCATTTAAGTCGATCGGTTTGAGCAGGTAATCGATCGCACAAAATTTAATCGCTTTCAGTGCATAGTGATCAAAGGCTGTGGTGAAGACCAGTTCAAAATTTATTTCAGGAAGTCTTTCCAGGATCTCAAATGAAGTTTCCGATTGTAATTCAATATCAAGAAAAACTAATTCCGGTCTTTGTTCGGCAATTGTTGTTAAACCTGTTTTAACTGAATCGGCATTGCCTACAACATTTAATTGCCGGCAATGGTCACGGAGCATTTCCATTAACATCTTGCGACTATGCTCTTCATCTTCTATTACTACGGTGCGAATCATAAGTGCTTATTTTTTTTATGAACAGATCCTCCTATTCTTCTTCTTTAACCGGTATAGAAATGGTAACCCTTGTGCCTGCAGGTTGTGGTATTTTTTCAGAAGCCTGTTTTATTTCAAACAGGTCTTCAGTTACCACTTCCATCTTATAATCAAGCAATGCAAATAATCCTGAAATACGTTCCTCAGTTACTTTTATTCCAAGCGATCTATGTCTTGAAACTTTTCCCTGCTCGATCTCCTGTGATCTTGCCCGGCCAATGCCGTTATCTTCAATTTTGCAAATCAGCAATCCATTATTTCTTTCAAGGGAGAGGCGCAGATCACCTCTCTCATTTTTATTGATCAAGCCATGCAGAATTGCATTCTCTATATAAGGCTGAATAAGCAAGGGAGGAATCTCCGTATTTTGCAAGTCGATCTTTTCATCAACAGCAATATGATAATCAAATTTGTTACTGAACCGGAGTTGCTCGAGCTGGATATAAAGTTCAAGTAATTCCAACTCATTGCTTATACTAACAGTATTTTCACGGGAGTTTTCAAGGATCTTCCTGATCAGTTTTGAAAATTTTGAAAGGTAATTGAGTGCTTCCTCTTTATCACGGGTCGTAATAAAATGCTGAATAGAGTTCAATGAATTGAAAATGAAATGAGGATTCATCTGGCCACGCAAAGCAACCATTCTTATTTCAGCGATCTGTTTATTGATCGCTGTTTGACGCTCCTGCTCTCTTTTGATCCTGTTTTCGCGAAGCTTGAAAAAAAGTAATACGGAACCAACAAGTACAAGCACTACAATTGTTTTAAACCACCATGTAGCCCAGAATGGCGGGATAATAATAAGTTCCAGTTCAAATCCTGCTTTATTCCATTGGTCATCATTATTCGATGCTGTTACTTTTAATGTATAGTTAGCGGGAGGTACGTTTGTATAACTGAATACACGATTCGTTCCATTACTCACGACTTTTTTATCAAAATTGATAAGTTGATACTCATATTGATTTTTTTCAGGATGATCATAATTGAGCGCTGCAAATTCAAAAGAAAAAAAATTCTGCTTATAAGAAAGTTTAAGTGATTTCAAATGGGTGAAAGAACTATCCATCTTCAATTCCTCGCCAAAAATCAATATACGCCTGAGGATCACTGGCGGAATAAAATTGTTTATCCTGAGTGAATCCGGGTGAAAAATGTTGAATCCGTATTTGCCGCCATAGCACAAATAGCCATCATGCGTTTTTACGACAGTCCGACCTCCGAATTCCCTTCCCTGCAATCCGTCGGCGGGATCATAATTGGCAAATTTGTTCCGGGAATCATTTAGCATACTGATACCCCCGGTAGCACTCATCCAAATACGGTCTTTATCGTCAACAAGCAATTGTGTCACTAAACCTTTGGGCGATCCATTTTTTTCAGAAAAGGTTGTAAACTTCTTTGTGGTTTCATTAAAACGGCATAGCCCTGCTGCTGTGCCTATCCAGATCACTCCCTGGTGATCCTGTGTAACGGAACCGATTATATTTGATGGAAGACTGGATGTGTCGTCCACAATGTTTAAAAACCGTTCCTTTTCCCCGGTTGCTCGGTTCCATTTGATCAGTCCACCACCCGCGACCCCGATCCACAATATTTCACGATTATCCTCAAAAATGACACTTACGGCCGCATCTGACAAATGTTGCACGGAATCATTGTCAAAATCAAATTTGGATAATCCAGCCTGGCCTCCAATAAACAGGTCGCCGTTTTTACAAGAACCGATGCTATTAATAAAGGAAATTCCAAGGACAGCACTTTTTTTAATAAGAAATCTGCGAAAGTTTTTATGAATAGGATCAAACAAATTCAAACCCGCCAGGGTGCCAATCCACATATTACCCGATCTGTCGCGGCAAACCGATTGAACAACATTATTACTAAGTGAATGCGGATCGCCTTGCTTATATTGATAATTTGTATAAGCACCCGTTTTACGATCCAGTATAAAGATCCCATTAAATGTGCCGATCCAAAGACGATGGGATGGATCTTCTGCGATCGCCTGTACGGAATTGTTGGCTACTTCCAGGGATGTAATGGACTTTGGGCGGTAAACCATAAATTTTGATTCATCAGGATTAAATCGCTCGACTCCATTTTGCGAGCCCAACCAGATCATATTTGAATTATCCTGGTACACTTCAATAATCGTATTTGACTGCAGTTTGCTTGGATCCAGGATATCGGCTTTGTATTGATAAAAAATATCTTTGCCAGGTAAATAGAGATACAAGCCTCCCTGGTCGGTTCCAACCCAAAGTCTTCCCTTACTGTCAAAAAAAATATCACGCGGGGTATTGTTAGGTATATGTGATTGTTCTTCGGTGAAGTTTTTATAATGCCTGGTGCGGTAGGTTTTGGTATTGAAACACTCCAGTGAAATGGGTTCATTCACGGAAGTCCAGATATTGCCGTCTTTATCCATAGCAATTTGGGTAAGGATGTTGCCGGATAGCGTTGTACTGTCCTTCGGATCATGAATGAATGAAGTGAACCTCATCGTGGAAAGATCAAGGCGATTCAACCCCTTGTTTGTTGTGATCCACATGGTTCCATCCGGTGCGAATTCTATGTCCCTTATAAGATTACTTGAGATAGAATTAGCATGATCATCGTGACGGAATCGTTGAAAGCGTTTTTTCTTTGTATCAAAAGAGCATAATCCGGCATCAGTACCGATCCATAGGATGCCATGGACATCTTCTTTGATAACAGAAATATTATTGCCCGGAAGAGAGTTTTTATCTGTGGTATCCTTAAAAAATGATTCGAAAGAATTGGAGCGATCGTCATAATACGCCAGTCCGTTTTGTGTGCCGATCCAAACCGTACCATGTGAATTGGTGAATAAGCATCGGATGTAGCTGTTGGGCAATGAATTTTTGTTACCCCGTTCTGTGCGGTAAACATCCACTTTATATCCGTCATAGCGATTTAACCCATCCTGGGTGCCAATCCATATTAAACCATATTTATCCTGCGTGATTGACCACACCCTGTTATGTGATAATCCGTGCGCATCCGTGAGATGCTGAAATTGTAAAGGAGGGGGTTGGGCAAATGCCGTATGGGAAACTATAATAGTAACTAATAAGTACAGAATCACCGATGGTTGCCAGGAGCGTTTCAATTGCCGGGAACATTTATAGTTTTATTTCAACTTCTTTCCAATATACTTACTTTTTCTATAGTCACTAAGATTATCATTGTGTACGTCGTGCATGATGAGTCACAAAACTTTTGTTGGAAAAATAAAAATTCCGGAAATATTTATAGCCTATACAGCCAAATTTTAATTTTTATGAACTTGGCTCAAAGCAGTAATTAACGAAAGATGTATTTGGGTTAAGGAATGGCGAAGCTTCAGGAAAATAAAAGATTCTGGTCCGACTTGCCTGGCTTTTTTCCAAGATGCTCATAGGCTTTAGCAGTCACTTCTCTTCCTCTTGATGTACGTTGTATAAATCCTTCCTGTATTAAGAATGGTTCATACACTTCTTCCAGTGTACCCGCCTCTTCACCAACTGCAGTTGCAATTGTTGTAATGCCAACAGGACCACCTTTGAATTTTTCTATAATAGTTGAAAGGATCCGATTATCCATATCATCTAATCCATGCTCATCTACGTTCAATGCCTTTAATGCATGTTGTGTAATACCCAGATCAATATCTCCATCATTTAATACCTGTGCAAAATCTCTTACTCTTCGTAAAAGACCATTCGCAATACGAGGTGTACCACGGCTTCGCCTGCTAATCTCAGCGATGGCATCTTTTGAAATCGATGTATTTAAAATCGTTGATGAACGTTGAATGATCTTGTTTAAAATATCTGAAGTGTAATATTCCAATCTTGACTTGATAGCAAATCGTGAAAGTAATGGCGCAGTCAATAAACCACTTCTTGTTGTAGCACCGATCAGTGTAAATGGATTCAAATTGATCTGCACACTTCTTGCATTCGGTCCACTGTCGATCATGATATCAATTCTGAAATCTTCCATCGCCGCATACAAATATTCTTCCACCACTGTACTCAACCGGTGTATCTCATCAATAAACAAAACATCATTAGGTTCAAGATTCGTAAGTAGGCCGGCAAGGTCTCCGGGTTTTTCAATTACCGGGCCAGATGTTTCCTTGATCTTCACTCCCATTTCATTCGCTACAATTCTTGATAAGGTTGTTTTACCCAATCCCGGCGGGCCGTGAAATAAAACATGATCCAATGCCTCACCACGGATCTTTGCAGCCTTGATAAATATTTTCAGGTTCTCAATGATTTGTGCCTGGCCTGAGAATTCAGCAATATGTGCCGGGCGGATATTATTCTCAAATTCTTTGTCCGCCGGAGTTAAGAAATTTTTACTGTTATCAAGATTAGGATTAGCCATGAACTTTTTTTCGTAATTTTTGTAAAGCTAAATTATTAATCACAAAACCTTGTAATATGAAATACGTAATTACAGGAGCAGCGGGTCATATTTCAAAACCGCTTGCTGAAAAATTATTAAAGACCGGGCATGATGTTACAGTGATCGGCCGGAATGCAGAAAACATCCGGTCATTAACAGGTATGGGTGCTAAAGCTGCCATTGGATCAGTAGAAGATGTTGAATTTCTCAAAAAGGCTTTTGCCGGTGCTGATGCTGTTTACACAATGTCTCCTCCCAACTATAACACAAATGATATAAAGGCAAGCATAGCAGAGGTAGAAAAAAATTATGCTCAAGCACTCAAGGCAAATAATATTAAATATGTTGTGAACTTAAGCAGTATTGGTGCTCATTTACCAGAAGGCTGTGGACCCGTCGTCGGTCTTTATCGCGGAGAGCAGTCAATGAATGAATTAAAAAATACAAATATCAAACACCTGCGTCCCGGTTATTTTTTTGCAAACTTCCTCGGCAATGTTGGTATGGTAAAAAATATGAACATCATCGGCGGAAATTTTGGTAGCGATAATTTCAAAATGGTGTTGGCTGATACCAATGATGTTGCTGAAGTAGCATTTGAGGAATTGTCCAACCTGAATTTTCAGGGTCATACGGTTCGCTATATCGCCAGCGATGAAAGGAGTACAAGTGATATTGCAAAAACTATTGGTGTTGCTATTGGCAAACCCGAACTTCCATGGATCACTTTTAGTGATGAGCAGGCTTTTGGTGGAATGACACAAATGGGTTTTCCCGAAAACGCTGCAAAAAATTTTACCGAAATGGGCCATGCCATGCACTCTGGCATCATGTTCGAAGATTATTGGAAGCATCATCCCGATAAACTTGGGAAAACCAAGCTGGAGGATTTTGCACAAACATTTGCCGCAGTCTATTATTCGAATTAATTTTTTTTATCCGGCATCCGTAATTCTATTAAACTATTGTTGCGACGCATAGCCTGCACTGAGCGAAACGAAGTGTTCAGCGACAACAATTCTTATCATCATTAAAATAACCTATATGAAAGTTGGAATAATCGGAAGTGGCAATGTTGGTCGTGTATTGGCAACTGGCTTTTTAAATGAAGGCCACGAGACAATGCTTGGTACACGAAATATCAGTAAAGAAGAAGTTACAAAATGGAAAAATGAAAATAAAAATGGTTTACTCGGTTCATTCCAGGAAACAGCACAGTTCGGAGAAGTGATCGTATTAGCAGTAAGCGGTCTTGTCACCGAAGATGCCATTAACCTTGCGGGTAAAGAACATCTCAGTAATAAAGTAATTATTGATACGACCAATCCCATTGCTGCAGTACCACCTGAAAACGGAGTGATCCGTTATTTTACAACACTGGAAGAATCACTCATGGAAAAGATCCAAAAAATATTACCCGATGCAAAAGTGGTGAAAGCATTTAGCTGCGTGGGAAATGCTTTTATGTACAAACCGAATTTTAACGGCAGCATTCCTACTATGTTCATCTGCGGCAATGATGACGCTGCAAAAAAAACAGTTACAGGTATCCTCACATCATTTGGCTGGGAAACAGAAGACATGGGAAAAGTGGAAGCTGCAAGAGCTATCGAACCACTTTGTATTCTTTGGTGTATTCCCGGATTTATACGGAATCAGTGGACGCATGCATTTAAACTGTTAAAAAAATAAATTCAATAAGGTTATCCGGCGAATCCTTCGTTATTTCTTATCTAAAATGAGTATTTTCAAGTAACTCCGGAAAAAAGCCTAAGGGTGTTTTCGCTATCTTTTAAAAATAATTTTTGAATTTCAACAGTAGTTTTCCACTTAACAAATCATAATGAAATAATTACTTTTATTACCCGTTCAATACCCTGAAAACATTGGAAAATGCAGTTTAAAAAAGGATCCGTCTTAGCTCAAATTAGTTTGCTTTTTTTTATTTGTTCGTTTACCACTTCTTCCTCTGCACAAATGATAACAGGTGTGTGGAAAGGAAAGATCAATAAGAAAAAGGCAGAGGTTAAATTAATTCAAAAAGGAGATAGCCTTGTTGGTACATGTTACTACTACGAGTCAGAGACCAATTATCGCCGTTATTCCATTAAAGGTTATATTAATCCGAATACCCATGAAGGGATGTGGTGGGACGATCAATTGCTGGAAGAAAAAACCGGGAAGTTTAGCTTAAATACTCCCGGAAAAATTCCCTATTTATCATCTGCGGATTTTAACTGCCCGGGAAGTGATAAAATGCTGTTAGAAGGCGATGCCGCTTTAAAAACCAAAAGGGAATCGATACAGGGGCCGGTTCTTCTTGAAAAAACAAATGAAACTTTATTTCCTGATGAATGGGATTTTATAATCGAAAACTATACTGCTGGTACTAATGATCCTTACTATATTGACAGCGTTTCATCAATCGTTTCAACACCGTTTATTGATGAAAAAACAATTCAGCAAAAAGAAAATACTCCTGAAAATAAGGAGTCGGTCAGAGTAAATAACCAGGTTCAAAATGTGGACCCCGTAAAAGTACAACCAGTACAAAAACAGCTAACAGTAAAGAAAACGATCGAAGAAGAATTTAAAATAAGAGAGAAAATTATTGCCACGGATATACCGGTCACTGGTGATTCAATTGAGCTTCGTTTTTATGATAATGCAGAAATAGATGGTGATTCGATCTCACTTTTTCTAAATAACAAACTGATATTTCAGCATATCCGGCTTACAGGAGCTGCGTATACTATTAAGTTACCGGTCGGTGAATTGAATGAGACTAATGAACTGGTAATGGTTGCAGAAAATCTCGGGTCCATTCCCCCCAATACATCTTACATGCTTGCTATAGTTGATAACAAACGGTATGAAGCAATGCTGAAAAGCACGGAAGAAAGTAGCGCTGTTATCAGGTTAACAAAACGCAGCCCATTTTCTAAAAACTAAGTTTTGTAAAAACCGGGAAATGATCAGATGAAAATCTTCCTCCCCAGGTTTGTGAAAGAGTGGCGTGCTGCAACACTTTCCATTTCCCTTTTAGAAAAATAAAATCTATTGGCTCATTGTCTGTTTCTTTTGGAGTAAAGGCATTAAATGTTCCCTGCGGCCCGTAATGTGGAGTTATGCTTATTGCTTTAGTGTCAACGAACTTATCGGGATCGTTTGCATCAATTAAGATTTTGATAGGATCATCTGAAGGTTTTGAATTAAAATCACCCATGATGATAACGGGGTTATTGCCCACAATATCTTTTACTTTTTGTTTTAATAGTTTGGCGCTTTCCCGTCTTGCTTCCTTGCCTAAATGATCAAAATGAGTATTGAATACAAAAAATGTTTTCTTACTGGCAGCATCTTTAAATTTTGCCCAGGTAACGATCCTCGTTATCGCAGCATCCCAACTTTTGCTGCCGGCTATTTCTGGTGTAAGCGATAGCCAGAAAGTAGATGATCCGAGCAATCTTAATCTTGTACTATCATAAAGAATAGCTGAGTACTCTCCTTTTGTTTTACCATCATCCCGGCCAACACCCACATACTTGTATTGTGAAAGTGACTGGCCCAGGTCCATCATCTGTTCATACAAGGCTTCCTGAACACCCAGTATATGCACCTTATGAAATCTTATTTGCGAAGCAGCATTGTCTTTCCTATATGGCCAGGCATTCAAACTATCATTCCTGGTATTGTACCTGATGTTAAACGTCATTACATTTAATTCCTGTGATTGAATATTCATTGAAACCATAAAACTGATAGCAATAAAAACCTTTTTCATATACATATAGATTAGTTATTTCAAATGGTCGTTAGCAAAAGGATAGAGTTTAATCCACTTTTAGTTAACATTTTAACGAATATACTTTGTTGTTATATTTATTCTATATAATTTCATTGTACCATTATTTTCTATTATTAAATAATTTACTTACTAACCAATTATGAAAGTAAACCCAGCAACCAGCAACGACTATGACATAGTCGCCAATCACCAATTTGCAGAAATAAGAAAGGACCGCGAGACAGGACAACAAGTTTTATTCGCTTTAAGAGGTTTTAGAAAAGGCGATAAAATAAGTCCATTGGGAGCAGCCTTTGTTTCCGACAAGCCTTCTTATTTAACTGTTCAAACAGGAAACAAGACGCATATTGCGTTGCATCCTTATTTCCTTCAATACATTAATCATGGATGTAATCCCAATTGTTTCTTTGATACAACAAAGATGGAAGTAACTGCTTTGCGTAATATAGAAGAAGGCGAAGAGTTCACTTTCTTCTATCCATCTACTGAATGGAACATGGCAAGCCCTTTTCAATGCTATTGCAATCAACCGGGCTGTCTTGGTTTTATCAATGGAGCCTCACACATTCCTGAAGAAATACTCAAACGTTATAAGTTGAGTGATTTCATTAAAAGGAAAGTTCATTATCGCTTGCGTAAATTGAAAAGAGCTTAAGGGCCATCCCGATCCCGCATTAGGCGGGACCACATCACAGCCCTTGCCTTTAAATTTATTTCAGCTGTTTTAGAATCTCTTCAATTGCCTTGTCTAATTGTGGATCCCGGCCATTTAGCTTATCATCAAAACTATTGATGATCAAAATATCCGGTTGCACACCACTTATTTCCATGTCTTTTCCATCAAGCGTATAACAACCCCACGCCGGCATGCGAACATTTGAGCCATCAACTAACCCGATCCCGCTGGTAAAAATTATCCAGCGATAAGTTTCATTGCCAACGATCTTTCCAAGCTTCAAGGCCTTAAAACCCTGCGAGGTCATCTCAGCATCACTTAAGGATTGTTCATTCGTTAATAAAATGATCGGCTTGTCTGCAGGTGAAAAATTTGATTGAGGTGTTAATTGTCCTTCACGGTATTTCCATTTCAAATAGCTGCGCTGGCTTAAAAATTTCAATACTTCATCATGCACATTGCCACCGGTATTATAACGCAGGTCAAATATCAAAGCATCCTTTTTATTTAGTTCCTGTGTCATGTCAATGATGAATTGATCAAGTTCGAATTGACCCATGTTCTTCATATAACCGTAAGCAATACGACCATTTCCTTTTTCATTTACTCTCTTCTGATTATTATCGATCCACTCATCATAAAGATTAGCAAACAATGTAGCCTGCGGATGAATTTTAATATTCACCATTTGACCATTGCGGTCAAAAGTCAGTCTTAACTCCCGGTCTCTTGAAGGAACAGTGAAGTAATAATTCCTGTCCATCTTTTTATCTACTTGCTCATCATTCACTTTTACCAACACATCCCCTGGTTTTATATCAATGGCTCTTCTATCAGCAACAGAACGGCGGGCAATATATTTTACTTTATAAGGGTCATCATTTTCAAAAATGATCCCTGTTTCCATAGTTGCAGATTGAAGCGTAACGTTCTCATCATCTCCGAATGTGCCAAAGCCCTGGTGAGATGAATTGAGCTCACCGAGCATATCATTCAGCATTGTTCTTAGGTCAGCACGGTTATTTAAATGAGGTAAAAATTGTTTGTAATAATCTCTTGTCTTCATCCAGTCATTACCATGAAATTTATCATCGTAATATCCTTCCTCCATTCCGGCCCATGCTTCATAAAACATTTGATTGAATTCTTCAGAAAGATTTCTTCTGAATGTAAAACTTATGCTGACAGGATCAACCTTGTTCTGATCCAGGTTAAGTTTATTAATATTGCCACTTGATAATACATAAAGCTTATCACTCACTTCTACTATATCAAAACCAGAACTATTATCTGTATTTGCGATCTTCTCGGTTTTGTTCGCTTCAAATGGTTCGATCACTGTTTTCCAAAGTGCAGCACGTCCTTCGCCATGATTGCTGGTATATAAAACAGTTGTCTTCTCCCCTTTTTGGTATACAGCCTGTAAAAACTGTGCGCCTAGTGCCGGGCTAACTTGCTCAAGTCGTTCCATGATCAGATCCAGGTCAATTACAATGTCTTTCGTCGTAGAATCAACAGCAGCTGCCGCTTTTTTTGTTGTGTCCTTTTTTTCTTCTTTAAATAGTTCATTGTATTTATCAAGCCTATAAGGCTCATCCAGTTTCTCCAATGGCAAACGATAAACTTTTGCATTCGCCATTCCAAAAGGATAAGATGGCCTCAATCGTTGTGAAGTGAAATAAATATGTTTTCCATCACCAGACCAGATCGGTCCTGTTTCTGTTACACCGGTATTAGTAAGATTAGTTGTTTTATTTTGTTTGACATTATAAACAAAAATATCCTCTTCAAAGCTCTTTTTAGCTGTAAACAAAACATATTCATCGTTGGGAGAAAAGCCAGGATCACTGTTTTGAAATGCCCATATCTCGTCTTTTACAATTGTTTTGCTTTGCAATGTTTTCAGATCCAGCAACCGCACTTCATCACGACCACTGAGGTAAACAGCCTGTGTTCTTTTTTTATTCATCACAATATTCCGGTTATTTCTCTTGTCAGTTGTTAATTGCTTCGTCACAGTATTGCTATCAGCTCTTACGGTGTACCAGTTGGAGTAACCATCAAGCGTTTGGTTGAATAAAATAGTTTTATTATCACTCAGCCATTTTACTTCTTTTACTCTTTCGGCAGAACGGCGATTGACTTGCTGAATAAATTTTCCTTCTACATCACTTACAAATAATTCTCCCCGGGAAACAAATGCCAGCTTTTTTCCATCAGGTGAAATATCATAAGCACCGATATTCCCCCTCACTTCATAATCTTTTTCTTTTGGTAAAATGTTATTGCGGATAATAGAAATATTTAACTTGCTTTCTTTGGCTGACCTTACATCATATATCCAAAGCTGGTAATCTTTTTCAAAAACTATTTTTCCGCCGTTGGCATTTACAATTGGTGTTTTTATTGATGAAGAGAATTTCGTCAGTCCTTTCTTTTTTCCATTATCAAGTGTATAAAGATTGTATTCACCGTTTGCTTCATCGGAAATAAAATACACATTCCCATTCTTATCAATTGTAGCCGCAAAATCCTTTCCTTCCCAGTTCGTATATTTCTTATGCTGTTTTGCTTTTAAATTATAAGACTGTATATCGGGGTTGAATGGCCCTTTATATCTTTTACGCTGTGCCTGGTTGCTGCTTTCCCATGTATCATTAAAATATATTTCGCCACTTGTTGGATGCTCGATCAAATTATGATCATATTGGAAAAAATAATTCCCAAAAACACGTTGAGGCGTACCCCCTTCTGAACTTACTTTAAAGCCTGCCACCTGCCCCATGCGACCACTGTTAAAATAAATTGTTTTTGAATCCCAGCTCCAGCTTGTTACTTCATCATTGCCGCCGTGATAAGTGATCTGTTTTACATCACCACCATTTACAGACATTATATAAATATCGCCGTTACCATATTGTCTTCCTGTGAATGCGATCCATTTTCCGTCTGGAGAAACACGGGGTGAAGTTTCATACCCTTGCATGGCTGAAAGACGTGTTGCACTACCGTCGCTTACAATTGCTTTCCATAGATCGCCTTCAAAAGCAAAGATGACAGTTTGTCCATCGGGAGTAAGTGTTGGGTTAGTAAGAAAGTATGTATTGTTTTGAGAAAATAATGCAATTGCTGAAAAGCAAAGTGCTAATGATAGAGAAAGGCGTTTCATTGCTATAATTTTAGTTGCGTAAACTACGAAACTATGGAATTTCAGCAATGCCGCTTATAATTTTGAATCGCCTAAAACTCCGTAGGAGTTTAATCTTTATAGAAAGGAATCCGTAAAAAGAAATTCAACTCCTATAGGAGTTGAACATGAATCATTCATTATTGGTTTTTATAAAGATTTGTCTCCTACGGAGACATGAGATCAGACAGCCACGTTGATCATTTTATTTTTTACATACATGATCTCTTTTGGCTGCATGCCTCCTAAAGAATTTCACTATCTCATTTATTATTTGGATCGTCCCAAAAACTCCGTACGAGCTTAATACTTATAGAAAGGAATCCATAATAAGAAAATTCAACTCCTATAGGAGTCGAACATAGATCATTCGTTATTGATTCCTAAAAGATTTGTCTCCTACTGAGACATGAAGATCAGACAACCACGTTGATCATTTTATTTTTTACATAAATGATCTTCTTGGGCTGCTTGCCTCCTAAAGAATTTCATCATTTCATTTATAATTTAGATCATCCCAAAAACTCCGTAGGAGTTTAATCCTTATAGAAAGGAATCCGTAAAAAGAAATTCAACTCCTATAGAAGTTGAACAATAATGTTCATTATTGGTTTTTATTAATATTTGTCTCCTACGGAGACATGAAGATCAGACAACCACGTTGATCATTTTATTTTTCACATAAATGATCTTCTTGGGCTGTTTACCTTCCAGCCATTTTGTAACGATCGCATCTTTCATTACAATTTCTTCCACCTGTTGCTGAGTAATATCCAGTGCAAGTGTTAGCTCTGTTCTTGTTTTTCCATTAATAGCAACAGGATATGCTTTTGAAGTTTCTTTCAAATACTTTTCATTCCATTTGGGGAAGGAAGCATCGAGAATACTACTAGCCCCCTCTAAATCTCCCCCTACGGGGGAGACTTCTCGTAGCTTCGCATATAATTCTTCTGCTATATGCGGTGCATAGGGAGCTAATGGAATTAATAATTGCTCAAGCACTTCTTTTTTATAGCATTTCAGATCAGTCAGATCATTTACACAGATCATAAATGTGCTGACGCCTGTATTGAAACTAAACCGTTCTGTATCTTCTTCTATTTTCTTAATTGTTTTATGCAGCACTTTTAATTCAGCATCCGTTGCCTTTTCTTCATTCCATACTTTCCCTTTCAATTCATCATAAAACAAACGCCAAAGCTTTTTAAGAAAGCGATGAACACCTTCAATACCTTTTGTATCCCATGGTTTGCTCATTTCTACCGGACCCAGGAACATTTCATACATGCGGAACGTATCGGCGCCGTATTTCATTACCAAATCATCCGGATTAACCGTGTTGAATTTTGATTTACTCATCTTTTCTACTTCAACTCCGCAGATATATTTTCCGTCCTCTTCAAAAATGAATTTAGCATCTGCAAATTCTCCACCTTTCCATTTTTTAAAGGCTTCAGTATCCAACTCTACACCATCTACAATATTTACATCAACATGAATTTGCGAGATTGAAATCGGAAGTTTTTCGAAATCTCCTTCAAAGTCTAAATATCCCGGTACCGAATGATTCATCAAATCCACTAATTGTTTTTTTGAGATTTCATTTCGATTATACTTTTCTATTAGCCCATAAGAAATAAATATTTCCGCCGAATCGTTTACAGTAAATTCAACGATTCCTTGATTGGGCAAATTCATAAATCCAATCCTATATACAAACCTGCTGCTCCCCTGTATCATCCCCTGGTTCACCAATCTTTTATATGGCTCTTCATGACTGATCAATCCAAGATCAAAAAGAAATTTCGTCCACATGCGGCTGTATAATAAATGGCCAACTGCATGTTCTGTACCGCCGATATAAAGATCAACCTGACCCCAGTAATCAGATGCTTTGCGGCTGCAAAATTCTTTATCATTATCCGGATCCATGTAACGTAAGAAATACCAACTGCTTCCTGCATAACCAGGCATTGTATTCACTTCTCTTGTTCCGTTTTTATAATCTTTCCATTCAGTTAAATTCGATAATGGTCCTTCACCATCCGGTCCTGGTTTCAGATCATCAAGGTGTGGCAGTAGAACGGGTAATTCTGATTCATTCAATGGAAATGCAATTCCATCTTTCCAAATGATAGGGAATGGCTCACCCCAATAACGCTGGCGACTGAATGCAGCATCACGCATTTTATAATTCACTTTTCTTACACCGATTCCTTCCTTTTCTAATCTGTCAATCACCACATCAATTGCATCTTTCATCACCATACCATTGATAAAATCTGAATTCTCAAGAACTGCATCTTTAGTGGGATTGGCTTCTTCACTATTATAATGCGAACCAATAATATTGGTAATCGGAATATTAAAATGTTGTGCAAACTTGTGATCTCTTTCATCACCACAAGGCACACCCATAATTGCACCGGTGCCGTAACCTGCCAAAACATATTCTGATATCCAAATAGGGATCTCTCTTCCATTGAAAGGATTGATAGCATAAGAACCAGTAAACACCCCCGTGATCTTTTTCTCCGCCATCCGCTCTCTTTCGCTCCTGCTTTTTACATAAGCGATGTATTCATCTACAGCTTTTGCTTGTGTGGAAGATTTTATTTCTTCTACTAATTCATGTTCTGGTGCGATCACCATAAAGTCAACACCAAAAATTGTATCGGGTCGAGTTGTATATACCCTGAGTGGTTCTTCAAGTTTTGAGACTTCTACAGTCCCAAATTCAATAGTTGTCGTTGAATCTTGTGAAATGATAGTTTTATTTTCAACGACTTCTCCAACTCTTATCCAGAAATCGATCTCGGCACCAGATGATTTACCGATCCAGTTCGATTGCATTTCTTTCATGCTTTCGCTGAAGTCAACCTTGTGAAGCCCTTCCAGTAAACGATCTGCATATTCAGTAATACGCAAGTACCATTGGCGTAATGTTTTTTTCACTACAGGATGACCGCCCCTTTCACTCACACCATTTATTACTTCATCATTTGCTAAAACAGTTCCTAATGCTTCGCACCAGTTCACTTCGCCATATCCGCAATACGCCAATCGTCTTTTCATCAAAATATCCGCCTTTTCCTTTTCTGAAAAAGCTTTCCATTGCTCTGCCGAAAAATGTTTGCCCGGTATTGGTTCTCCATTCTTTGGCATAGCCCCCTTTGTTTCATACTTGGTAATAAGTTTAGAGATGGGCAATGCTTTTTTCTCTGTGTGGCAGAAATAGCTGTTGAACAGTTGCAGGAAGATCCATTGTGTCCATTTGTAAAAATCCGGTTCACTGGTTCTTACTTCACGGCTCCAGTCAAAACAAAAACCGATATTATCTAATTGCTTGCGGAAATTATTAATGTTATTTTCTGTAGATACGGCAGGATGTATACCATGCTCGATCGCATATTGCTCAGCCGGCAAACCAAAGGCATCATATCCCATCGGGTGCAATACATTAAAACCTTTCAACCGTTTGAATCGTGCATAGATATCTGATGCGATATAACCTAATGGATGTCCCACATGCAAACCGGCCCCACTCGGATACGGAAACATATCCAGCACATAATACTTGGGCTTTGGCGAATCGTTCGATACTTTATATACATTACTTGCTTTCCACCATTCCTGCCATTTTTTTTCAATATCTCTGAACTTGTACTCCATTTCTAATTTCTCGTTTCTTAATTTATATTATTTATGTTCCCGGCTTTTTATTACTACTATTAAAATTTCGTTGCACAGTTTGCCCAGAGCGAAGCGAAGGACACTCTTGTACGTTCGTTTCGCTATTCAACTTAAAATGATGATAAGGATTACAGAACGATGAAAGGAACGTCGCAACATCAGCTGAACAAAGATGTGAAAGAAGACTTAAAAAAATATTTCTTTTCACTTCTTAAAAATATCAACCGATACTAATCGTTAGAGAGCAACAAATTTACGGATTTGACCAATACATGTGGGAACAAAACCGTTACTTTGCCAATCCTTAAAAACCTAATAAAGTACTCATGGTCAAAGCAGGAAGAGCTTCTATCAAACGCGGCAAGCCATCTTATTTCATGTCAATTCTCGGTGTTACCCTTGTATTATTCCTGATGGGAATTATCGGGTTGATCACTATCAATGGCCGCAAGATCATCACAAGTCTGAAAGAAAGTTTGGAAGTACAGGTTTTCCTGAAGCAAAATATAAAAGACACGGCAAGGGAACGGTTGCAAAATTATATTGCCGCACAACCGTACGTAAAAAATATAAAATACACCGATAAGGAAACAGCAAAGAAAGAGTGGATAAAAACGGGTGGTGAAGATTTTACCGAGTTCATTGATAACAGCCTGTTGCCACCAAGCATTGATTTTACGCTGAAAGCCGATTTTCTTGACTCTGCCCGTCTTGTTGCTATCAAAGAAGATATTTCTCAATTCCCTATTGTGGATGAAGTAAAATATCCGACTGCTGTTGTTCAAAAAATGAGCTCCAATCTCCGGATGGTGAGCATTTATTTATTGATCGCAGCGATCTTGATCTCGGCAGTAGTTATTATTCTGATCGATAATACCATTCGCCTGGCGATGTTCAGTAACCGTTTCCTGATAAAAACCATGCAAATGGTAGGAGCCACCCGGTGGTATATCGCTAAACCACTTGATATGCGGGCCGTGATCAATGGGGCTATCAGCGGTATCATTGCGACTGCAATTGTTTACCTGCTCGTCATATCTCTTGAAAGCTTTTTTGAGGGTTTCAGGGCATTAAGAGATACCCAATCTCTTTTGTTGCTGGGCCTTGTATTAATACTGCTTGGCATCTGCATTACGGTTTTCAGCACCCACCGCAGTGTGCTGAAATATCTCCGCATGAAGTTGGATGAATTGTATTAATAGACGACGGTCAACGGACGAGAGACCACAGTATTAACACAAGGCCGTGGACTATTGACCGTGATCTGTGGACTTTCCTTATATTGCAGCCCTAAAATTCAGGTATGAGCGAAAAGAAACATGCAGCAACAACAAGCACCTCCAATCCCAGTTTATTTGAAAAACAAAACCTGTGGCTGATGCTTTTGGGTGTTGCAGTAATTGCAATTGGTATGCTGTTGATGGTAGGTGGCAGAAGCAAAGACCCTAACACATTTAATTATGATGAAGTTTACAGCACCTTAAGGATCAGTGTGGCTCCTGTATTAATTATAATCGGCCTAGGTATTGAGATCTACGCAATTTTTAAAAAACCCAAGGCCTGATCCAATTAAGAATTAATAATGAATAATTAATAATTTTTGCCCCGAGCATTTCGGGGCTTTTAAATTTTTATTATGAGCTTAGTTGACGCAATCATTATCGCAATTGTTGAAGGTCTTACCGAGTTTCTTCCTATTTCTTCTACCGGTCACATGATCATTACCAGTTACCTGCTGGGTATTAATGAGCAGGAGTTCACTAAATTATATGAGGTATCAATTCAATTCGGCGCCATACTTTCAGTAGTCGTTTTATACTGGAGAAAGTTCTTTGAGTTTCGCCGTTGGCAGTTTTATGCAAAACTTGCCATTGGTGTTTTGCCGGCCCTGGTACTCGGCTATTTTTTTTCAGACCAGATCGATTCATTGCTTGAGAAGCCATTGCCGGTTGCTATTGCCTTGTTGGTTGGGGGCATCATTCTTTTATTTATCGACAATCTATTTCGTGTAAATACGATCGAGTCAGACGACCAGATAACTTTCCCCAAGGCATTTTTGGTTGGTTGCTGGCAGGTACTTGCCATGGTACCCGGCGTAAGCCGTATCGCTGCATCTATCATCGGAGGTATGCAACAAAAATTTACAAGATACCTCGCTGCTGAGTTTTCTTTCTTTCTTGCTGTCCCAACTATGCTGGCAGCAACGGTATATTCTATATTCCTGAAAGAATGGGTGCAAAAAGATCCAATGGGAAATGATATACTGGATCTCTCAGGAAAAGCTATTTCACGAAAGGGCTACGAGATCATTCTTGAGTCTAACGAGAACATTACTTCCTTTATCGTTGGTAATATCGTTGCGTTTGTAGTTGCTATGCTTGCTATCAGGTTTTTCATCAATTACTTAAAGATCTATGGCTTCAGGGCTTTTGGATTTTACAGGATCATTGCCGGTATCATTTTATTGGCCATCATTCTGAGCGGAGTAATGGATGTGAAATAGTCTTTTTCTCATTATCTTTCCTTCCACTAAAATCAACTGCATGCAAACGGCTTCAAAAAAAGTTGTGAATGGCTGGGCAATGTACGATTGGGCCAGCTCATCGTACAACCTTGTGATCACTTCAACAATTTTCCCGACCTATTTCGAAGCCATAGCTGTTGATGATGCAAAAGTATCAGGGACCACTGTCACATTTCTTGGCCGTCAATTTGAGAACTCGTCACTTTATAATTATGCCATTGCGGTTGCTATGTTCGTTGTTGCCATACTGTCCCCGATACTTTCGTCTATCGCCGATTATAAAGGCAATAAGAAAAAATTTCTGAGCTTTTATTTTACTTTAGGAAGCATTGCGTGTGCCTCCATGTACTTTTTTCAAAAAGATACTTTATGGCTTGGAATTGCGGGAATCATTATTGCCTGTATTGGCTTTTGGGGTGCGCAGGTCTTTTATAACTCATTTCTTCCGGAGATCGCTTCTATCGAAGATCGTGACCGCATCAGCGCCAAAGGTTTCATATATGGATATATCGGAAGCGTTTTATTACAGCTTATTTGTTTTGTTTTCGTAATGATGCCTGGTACATTTGGTATTACTGAAGATAAAGGAGCTCAAATTTCATTTCTCTTTGTTGGTATCTGGTGGTGGAGTTTTGCCCGTATTTCACTTTCAAGATTGCCCAATCCCGTTCCAGCCGGCACCGGTGATCAGCATAATATTTTAACCAACGGCTATAAAGAACTAAACAAAGTTTGGAACCAGGTAAAACAGTTACCCAAACTAAAAAGATACCTGCTTTCTTTTTTCTTTTATAATATGGGGGTACAAACAGTGATGCTTGTTGCTGCTATATATGGTAAAGGAGAACTTGAATTACCGACTGAGAATCTCATTGTTGCCATTCTCATAATTCAATTGATAGCAATACCGGGAGCCTATGCTATTTCATGGTTGTCGTCAAAGATCGGTAACATTAAGACATTGATGATGCTGGTGATATTATGGATCATTGTTTGTATTGCAGCTTATTTTATGCCTAAAGGCGGGGTGTATGAATTTTATGCATTAGGAGCTTTTGTTGGTTTCATCATGGGAGGTGTACAATCACTTAGTCGTTCAACATACGCTAAGTTGATGCCCGAAACAAAAGACACGGTCTCATTTTTCAGCTTTTATGATGTTACAGAAAAATTAGCAGCAGTTGTTGGTATAGTAACATTTGGATATATCACTGACCTTACTGGTTCACAAAGGAATTCAACGCTGGCTCTTGCGACTTTTTTTGTGATAGGACTTTTGTTACTTGCATATACTAATGCAGCAAAAGAAAAAAAAGTATGAAACGTTATTCTATAAATACCGGCTATTTTAAACC